>PDMW01114071.1_pt1 | contig 11284 bp, 17 predicted proteins | sample 1515511 | NCBI WGS metagenome assembly PDMW01 (sample SAMN07343023, study PRJNA328102) | Marine metagenome, whole genome shotgun sequencing project. | biome: marine; feature: bay; material: water; isolation source: viruses from water sample < 0.22 micron filtered, nuclease treated, low... ... | reverse complement strand
TGCCTGTACTGGTCGAAATGACGGCCCACCACAAGGGGTTGCAATCAATCGCACTGGAGGCATACACCGAGCGGCGTTATTTGTCGGCTGCATATCGTGAAAAGGCTGCTCGGGATTTTGCTGAGGATTTCTATAACGTCTGTTATGAAATGCACGGGACAAAGGAGTTTGGGAAATGAGCAAAGATAACAAGCTGGAGCCATTTGGCTATCTATGTGACTGGGGCGACACGCAGGGCGGGATGCAACGCATCGCTGTTTATTATGGCGAACGTGGGAATGGGGTTGATGACGATTGGAATGAGCACCCAAAAGTTTACAAGAACCTTCCAATTTTTACTTTGGACCAAGCCGAAGCCTATACCGCCGCCAAGGTGCGGGAGGCGTTGGAAGAGGCGGCGCAGTTAATTGAGTCCCGCGTAAACCAAGATACTTGGGTTGCGGCGGGCACAAGGAGAAATGCAGCGGCTCAGGTTCGCTCATTAATCAAATAAACAAAACCCCTCAGCCGAGGGGTTCTTTCACTTAACGTATTCTTGAAGACCGCGCAACTTATCAGCTATTCTTGAAGCATCTTTTCCCAGGCTTGTATATTCTGAGTAACACGCTCCAAAAGCTCCGATCCAGTCTGCTCCAGCTTCATTAATTCTGCCGGAGGCGATGGCTTCGTTACGTTCATGTATTGCTTTTTCGGTTCTGACGCGCAGCCGGTCATTAACGCTAGACAAATTGCTGATAGCAACATCCGTTTCATCTTTTAGCCCCTGATATTTTGCGTCTGCTTCTTTAGCTGCCTTTTCCTGCTCTGCTTTGATCCGCAAAATCTCTTGTTGAGAATCGGCAAGCGCCTTTACTGCGATTGCGTCTCTTGCTTCATATCCAGCTTGATAAGACTGATACGCAATGAATGCAATAGCAGCAGCAGAGACGATGCCAATCGCAGTATATCGCTTAATCATTTTGCCGCGATCCGTTCAAGGTCTTTCGCAATGACGGTAATCTTTAACTCAAGTTCATGCAGCTTGTTGACCATTTCAGGAGGGGCGTGCTCCACGGAATACTGAACGCGCTGGATCGTTTGCGTCAAATCATCCAGCTTGTCACTGATCTGCGTTCGCTGCTGGCCGATCTGGTATTTGTAGCCACGACTTAATGACTCCATCCTGGCGTCATGCCAAATCTTCGCTGGGACAAGCCCCATTAACGCGCCGGACATTAGCAGAAAAATAACGGCAATCTGTGTATCGTATTTTGATACAAGCGCATTAAATCCTTTTTTCAGTTTGTTGAGCATTCTATGTCCTCATGTTTTCCTAATCTGTATCTTAGCACAGCGTTTTCAGACTCAAGAATTCGGATCTGGTTTTGCATTTCATCGGCTCTTTCTCTCGCTTTATCTGCCCGGTCGTTTGCGGCTGTGATCTCTTGACGTATTTCCCGCATCATTTCGATGCCTATGCCATCCGAGACCACCTTGTTGCTCAAAAGCCTATATCCGAAGTAGAGAAGGACGGAACCCACGGAGCCGTAAACTAATTCGAGTGGGATATCGCCCATTCCCGCCCCCTTGTATAATTAATTAACAGTTGACATATTATATATCAATGATTCCGTTAAAATATTTTGGGTTGCCTTTGCGCTTGCTAAGAACCTGACGACGCATTCTTGTCCCGAACCCAATGTGAATCCAGCCGCCATTGGGTGACTGCTCGTAAATGAGCTGATCAAAATCAAGGCCGGAAGCCTCGATAGCTTGGCAGACTTCCTTGACTGTACCGAAGCCAGGGCAAATAAAATCAATGGAAAGCCCGCTCATGTGGTCGCTGGTCGAAGAGCCGCCCACAGCTTTGTTGACGGTCAGGCCTCGGAACCAGGATAGAATCTTGCAAGCGTTGCCGCCCAAAATATCATTCCTGATAACCTCCATTTTTTGCGCTGCGAATAAGATGTTTTCATATTCCTTTTCGCTTGGCGTGTTTTCAATGCCCTTGGCTTTAGCTGTGCCGGAGTGCGTCGCCTCGCTTAAGGTAAAGTGGGTTGTTAGCTGGTTTTTCATTTTATCGTCCGATTGCAAAATAACGGTATCCAGTGGCAACAAAGGTGCCAGTTGAAACAGACCTTGCCCACAAGTTGATTCCAATCTTTCCGTTATATTGAATGCCGTGCGAGTGGCACAAAAACCCATTATCTAGCGATGTTGCAAACAGAGTTTCCGTTGGAAAAGGCACCGGGAAATTAACCTTTGCTGGCGCGTTCTCACTCATTTGAGCGACTTGACCTGTGCCCCATTGGAAACCAAACCCCCGCCTACGGCCCCCATCAGCGTATGAGGGTTGATAATCGAAAGCTGTATACCGAAGTACAAAGCCACCCAGGTTGCGAACGACCAAGTTGCCGTACTAGTTGTAGTTGGTTCTGGCATTGAACCCTCGTTTGTAATGTTTTGTAGATTATACAGGAAAAGAAAAACCCGCCGAAGCGGGTTTGTGGTTTGAGTTTCTCTTACTTCTTAGCTCAGATCACCAGATACAGACCACTGGGTAGCCGTTATTTTTACTAGATTAACTACTGATCCCACACCTCTAGTAGTTAAGCCGCTGGGTGCGTATAAGGAAACACCTGGGCTAGAAGATATAGTTATAGGGCCGGGGGCACGCTGCTGAATATACTGGTAAGTTGATCCTATAGGTAGTCTAGAAACGTCACTAGAAGGGACGATTAAGGAAACAGCAGAACCAGCGGTCATGATTACTGGACGCCCAGCATCATTGGAATCAACAATATAAGAGGTGAGTGGAACAGCCTTTATAGAGTTTCCTCCACTTGTAATTGAACCTTCTCCAAAAATACGGACATTAGACCAATTAACGTCTATAACTGAATCAAATGGGCTAGGCGCAGTAACATCCGATCCACCAATAAGAACATTTCCAGAGCCAAGGTCAATCCCGGTGGCCGAATCAAGACGGTGCCCATAGCTTCCGGGTCTTATTTCAAGCGCTGGTCTATTAGTGGAATTTGATAAGCGGCTTACACTTAGGCTGCCGATATGGATACCATGAACTCCATCACCGACATACACCCCCCTCTCACAATCCATTAAAGATACGTTATGTATTTTGACTTTTGAGAAAACTGAGTTTTGTGGGCGTTCTCGAAAATAAATAGACTGTGTAGCGCACCCACTTGCTTGTAGGTTCAATATTTCTAGGTTCATTTCCGGAGGCGACATAGCAGTAACCCCTTGTGGGGCAATATCTAGAGCATATGATTTTGCATTTGATATAAGCGTCCCAATTGTGCAATCTAACGCTCCCCAACCAGAAAGCCTAAGAGCAGGCATTGTGTCGCGCACCCCCTTACCGATAACACGCATATTCTTTATTTGCATAAATCTAGCTCGGTTAATTGCTCCGGCATACTCCGAACCAACAACAACAGCCTCCACCTCGCCGCCATAACAAGCACCGTGAGTAGTCCATCCTGTCTCTTTAGGCTGATAGGAGAATATTTTTAAAGTAGGATAGATTGACGGGTGACCACCATTCGCAAAAGACTGATCCCATCCCTGGCTACCGAAGTAATCGCCCAGGTTCCAGTCGCAAAACCAGCTCCCAATATCTTTAAAGCTGTTAAAAGCTGAGTGATCTATCTCGCCTTTATCCCAATCAGTGGGGCGCGATGCCAAGCCATAGCCCTTCGACCTAAAGCATGACTGCAAAATAGTAGCCGCTCCCCTTGTGCGGCCAAGGTCAACAGAGTGAGGGTTAAACTCGGAAAGGTCGCAAAGAATCCCACGAAAAACATTAGCCTCCCCACCGCGCTTAATAAACTGCCCACCAGTTAAGCGGACGCCATTTAGAAAGCCTATCTTTTGGATGGTTGAGCTATTGCGAGCCTCCGCATAGGTTTCCTGTGATTTATCCGGGCGATAATCAGGGAATAGTGTTCCAGCTGATAATGTGACCTGAGTAGGGGAATCTACGCTTAAAATGCAAACAGGCTCAGCAAAAAAAGGGGATTTTGTTCCAGTGGTCGTTTCTCCCAATCGCCATCGCGGCCCAGCATCATCGTGCAAACATGCGCGCTGACTTTTTAGCAAACACCAGTCCCCAACAGATAAGCCATGCGGTGTTTTTGTTTGAACGACTACAGAGCCAAGATCCACAACATTAGCAAGCTCTACTTCTGCGCCGATCATTTCCCCACTCGCCCTAAAGGCGTCAGACTCGGAAACATTAGTAACATCGACCGTTACTGATGGATCGATATCTACCCATACGTTTTCTTTCATGTTGATTTGGCTGTCGATGCGAAGGGTGCCTACACCAACAAAGGGAATAGAGATTTTCCCACCACCCATAGCGGAAACATCGGAAATTGCTTGATTTAAAATTCCAGACTCGTCAGACCCGTCAAGTTTCCCGCCAAAGTCAGTGAAGCTAATTGAATCCTCGCCTTTCGATTGAATAGATCGACCTACTGAGTTAGCGCCCCTTTGTTTGAATCCTACAATAGCAGCACCGGGCTTCTGTACGGATTCGCTTGCTAAATCCTGGCGCAAGGAGTCGTCCGCCGCCGCGTTGGCCCACTCAGCACCCGCTCCGGACACATTGGGGTTCACAAAGTTTCCGTCCACCCGGCTACGATAAAGAGTTTCCCCGTCATCAGAGATCAGAATCGCGCCCTTAGAGTAGCCTCCGATAGAAGCGGCAAGCTCGGCGCTGAATTTGTACATGCCGCCAGCGTTCTGGTAAACCGTATGTTCGGACAGGGCATTCAAAACCCCGTTAAAGTCGCCGCCCTGCGGAGGGATGCCACCAATAGTAGGGGGCTGCATTGTGATGATAGGAAAACCATCTTCCCAAGTCGCCTGCTGAGGCGCAAGGGTAGGACCTGGGGAATCAGGGATTTCGTTTTTGGTGGACGCGTCCGCATTTTTGGCGAACGGGATGGACAGAAGTTTGGGCTGCTGCATAATTATCAATCCATTTAGTTTTTTACAGGTTCGGCTTGTCAGTTTTTTCTGGTTTCTCAGGCCATTCTATATCATTCGGGAACCCCGCCTGCTGTGGCACATCGCGCAGCGCCTTACGGTAGGCTTCCCATTTTGCAGGAACAGACTCCCTTGCCTCCATAGCGTGCAGCGCCACCCAGTCGGACTCTTTCAGCAAAATGTCTCGTTCGGCACGGGCGCAATCGGCAAGCTCTAATTCAGTCGGCGCAGGACGCGGCCTAAGACTAGGCCGTCCTTTGCTGTCAGCTACAATTTCCATTCCCTCGGCCTGTCCACGCAACATGGAGGCGTGTTCCTCAGATGAAATTTCAACCGCATCCCTCGGCATTCTGCTGCTAATATCAGCAAAAAATCCGTGTGCGGACTTTGAGTAAAAAATTTTCATTACGCTTTACCTATGGCAAAAATAAATGATTCTTGGTTTGCTATGCGCGATCCGTTTTGCCATGCGCTGTAATATCCTCCCGTTTCATAATAGCTATCAAGCGCTGACGTTATTTGATTGGTGCCGGAGCCTATTGAAACCTGAATTGATATTGGAGCACCATTAAAAGCCAATGGAAAAACAAAAGGAACTCCGCCTGTAGCAATAGATCGAGGCGAAATTAACCACTGCATCATCAGTCCGCCTGGGAGCTTTTGAAAGCCTGCAGCAGATAGATTCTGGTTAACCCCCTTGAAGGCAGCAGCCAAAGACTCCGGCGTAATCGCCTGCTTGCCACTAAAAGATTGAGCCTGAAGGGCAGTAGCCAGTCGGATAAGCCCACGCTGCGTTTCACTAGCATCGGGAATTGACGCAATTTTTGCGGCTAGTTTTTTAGGTGTGACAATCTTGTTGTCAATGATTCCGGCTTCAACCTCTGCTTGAGTCGCAATTGCAGCCGTTCCGATTTGGGTTTCAGTTGCAAGAAGCCCAGCTATTGGCTTCCACTGAACACCAATTGATTCTGGGGAGGTGTTGAAGTTTGTGGTGTTCGCATCCACAAGGCTGGCATATAAAGCGCCCTTCGCATCATCCATCAGTACAGCGCCCTTAGAGTAGCCTCCGATAGCGTCAGCAAACGCCTGATCGAATAGATACACTCCGCCCGCGTTCTGGTAAACGGTGTGCTCAGATATGGCCCCCAAAACACCGTTGAAGTCCTGGCCCAAGGGCGGGATACCTCCAACAGCCAACGGCTGCATGGTGACGGCTGGAAACCCCAGAGTCCAGGTTGCGGTTTGCGCGGGCAGCGTAGGACTGGGAACATCGGGGATATTGTTTTTTGTGCCGCTTGTTGCATCTCGCGCAAACGGTATTGGTAACAATTCTGGCTGTATCATGCGAACACACCTTGATCAAAAGGCTTAAAGCCGGAGCCATAAAAGCCGAAATAATTTTCAACGTCTACTTCTTTGATTCCTACCAACACACCGCATGGCCTTGGCATAAGCGTCGTTTCTGTTAAAAGGAAGCGCTCAAAAGGAGACAGAATATATTCAAAAACGTAATTTGCCTGCATATCCCCGATGATTTGAAAATACCCTTTGCCCTTGAATATCATCTTAATCAGCTTGTTGATGTTGGGAGCAGTGGCATAGATAATGTTGGCAAATGCCTTAACCAGGATTATCTGGCGGTAGGCATCATCACCCAACTCCCAGGCTGAGTTACCTCCGACATTGCTGTAAAACGGACGATCTCCAAATGGGTAAAACCCATCCTCATAGCCGAAATACTCGCCCTCAGGGTTCGGGTAAGACACGGCGCGAGAAACCCCCACTATGCGCCCCCATATATCCAACCCAAAACCTTGCGCTGTATTGAGGTTCATCACAACATCAAAAAAATCAGTGGTGAACTGCGTAGGGTCTATAGCGTCAGTCAATGATTCGATTATATACATTAGCCGTGGGCTATTGGCGTACTGACTCATGATCGTTTTTTTGATTAGATCATTCATGGCGAGTCCGTTATGGTAATGTCAGACGCTTGAGCCACAGGGAATTGGTCAACGCCAAAGACGATGGATTTTTCCCATGTCACGCCGTCCGTGGATATATCAATATCGATAGTCTGCAGATCACGGCTTAGGCCGCAAAGATAAGACGAAGCAATCACGCGCCCGTTGATGCGAAACTTATTTGCGCCAGCGCGGGTTTGCTCAATAATTGCATTCTTTGCATCGAGGGATGCTTGAGCCGTTACGTTGTTCATGTTGGCCACCACAACTCGGAAGTAAACAGGCACTGTGGAAGGGCGTTCAAATCGAATCTTGTATGCTGGCGGGCTGACATATCCCAGAGACTCATCAAGGTAAGTAACTTCGGTATTGCCCACGAACGTGCAGCCGGTGCCGCCCTTAATCAAAACCTGCTCCGCTATCTGGAGATCGTCGCCACCGACAACGCTAGCCAATAGAGAGTGTTGAGGCATGGGGTAGTTTGTTGAGCCTACCGTAATAGCTGACCCAAGCGGGTTATCAATGACATACACATCGATCACTCCAGGCAATGCATTAATAGCTCCGAGCACATTTGCGTTCGTGTTTTTCCCGTTTGCAGCAACAGACTCAGCCCGTCTGATCTCGTAGTCAACACGGGTTTCCTCAAGACTGCCGACTGCAGCCAGGGATGGGTTTGTCACTCGGTCTATGCCAGTAGGAGCATTTACAAGCTGCGTTATTGTGTCAGCCGCTGCGGAGATTGGGCCGGGAATAACGGCTTTTGCCCAAAGAGAGATAACCCCCGACGAGCCGATTTTCCCTGACTGCGTGGTGACCCATTCGTTTCCATTGTCGTCCTTAACCTCTTGGCCGACCGGGATGACAGAATCAACAGCCCCCATGAACTCCAGTTGCACAACGCTACTGACTTCTTGCCTGCGCTCCAAGAAATAAATAGCCCCCAGCGCCTCTTGCCACTTGCCTGTAGAGTAGCGCGGGTCAAAGTTATTTCCAAGCTCGATAAGCTGAGCGTCTTTCTCTCGCATTATTGCGGTCAAAGAGGTTACTAGCTGGCCCTGTGGTGTTCGGGAGTCTTGTGTCAAGTTATCCCCAAACGCTTCTCGGAACATGACCCACAGTCCTGCTGTGATTTCCTCGCGGGTAGGGGCCAAAAACCCCTGAGGGGTAACTCTTACGGTCGGTATCATAGGATTATTTGCCCGGTTTGATTATCTTCATTGGTAAATACTATAGCACCAGTCACATGCCGCCTATCCTCTGAGCGAATCAATGCCTGGGCAGAAACCACACCCCCAATAGATTTAGCCGCTCTTTCTAAATACATCTTGTACAGCGCCAACGGAAAGCCGGTTTGGCCCAGAATCTCTGTGTCGTAGGGGATGCCGGTTTCGGTGTCATAGTACAGATCGCCTGTAAACGTACGACCTGCGCTTGCTACGTCTTGCGCCTGCTGATAGACGCTAGTTGCCACCGCGATATTTCCGCTTGCATCCAGCTCCAAATCCCAGTTGTCCGGGCGAAGAAACAAGGTAGTTGCCATTACATTTCCTGATTAGGTGTGCCGGTTGTGCCGCCGCTATCGCCAGGGTGGGTATGGCTATTGTATGTTTGACGCATACCGGCCATGCTTTGGCCTGATCCATCAACCGTATCGGTAATGTCGCCCGTTGACTCAATGGGGGCATTTACCCGAAGCTTTGAGGCATTAATCTCATATTCCCCTGGCGTGGTTGCTGTTATTTTACCAGTGGCGACAATGTTTATCCCGGACTCTAAGAACTGGATGAATTGAGATGGTGCGCCATTCAAGAAGCCGCCGATATATAGGCCGTCCGATGGATCGTATTCTCTGCGAGACGGTGGCGGGCCTTCCTGCTTTGTTTTCTTCACATTGGTAATGTCGCGCATGGCGAACGAGGCCAATCCCAGGTCGCCGGGCTTAGGATCGATAATCACCGCATTCCCGCCGCCTTGCAATCGGAAGTAGGGCAGCTTATAAAGAGTGGTGTTTGGTATGCCCTCGTTGTTGGCATCCAGTTGCATCACTAAGTTCTTGACGTTTACAAAACCAACGGGGCCAGCACCGCCCGGCTCAACGGACTCAACCCGGACAACCGTGTGCGTGAAAGATCGGCCAATCAAACTATTGATGATCGTCTCTTGATTTAGAGCACCCGGAACGCTTTGTTCCGGCGTAAACGGTCTACGCTCGACTAATTGCGACATCATTAGCCCCCCTGTGTGATGCTTGAATATCGCTAAACCAGTTGCCGCCCGGAAGCTCTGACTCAAGGTGTGTTGTCACCCCAAAGGCCCGCCAGTCCCCGTTAGCTGTTTGCATAAGGCTGTCTCTTATGCGGATAATCCCGCCGAACTTTATTTCTGGCGACCACAGGCACCGCACATCAACACCCTGAATGGTGGAGACCGGATAGCCTATCATCCCGCTATTCGGCGTTAGAACCGGAATCTTTAGGCTTCTTGCCTCGCCCTGGGGAGCAATAGCAATCGTCCCGTACTCAATGTACAAATCTATTTGATAAGCCCGACAAAGACGACGTATCTTATTCATGTCGGTTTCCGTCAGCATGACGTTTTCCATCATCAAAGAATCAGGGACGCCGCTGTTCTCGAACGAGTACCCCATGCGATCTGCGATCTCTTGTATGGCGGCTACAACCGACTTACCTCCATCGAAAGAAATGGGGGATGATGGCCTGTACGCCTCAAGGACTCCGGCCATACATGAAATTCTCAAGCCAATCTCGGGGGCATTGCTTGTGTCAATGTTGGCAAACGTAATATTCCCTTGGAATACCAGATTTAAATCCTCACCTTGATCGCCAGCCTCCACGCGGATTGTATTCATCATTGAGCGCATATCCTGCCAGCGAATACGCATCAGCTTGTGCATGGCTGGCATATTCAGACCGTAAATGACCACGTCCGCCTGGGGCATAATAGCCCCGCCCCCAAACCGAACGACCGCCGAGGTTCGCAGGCCCTCTGCAGTAAGGACGTTAGAGCCATTCTCGAATGTGTCGCTGACCAGCGTTATGATGGTTCGGATCACCTTCTTTTTCATGCCTCGCCCCAGTACATCAATTTGAATCTTGTTCCTAATTCTTGGAACGCAGGGTCATCACGGCCACGCAGGTCAACCAATTGTAACCCCCCTTCAAAGGGGGCAAACGACAGCAGTGCGCGATTGCGAACAAGAGGCAGGTCATTCACAAAAACAGTGATGTAAAGACGATCGCGCATAGACTCAATCGTGATGTCGTAGGTGTCGCCGTTTATCCTTGTCTGTAAAGACTGGTTTGGAATTGACCGCAGGGGAATTTCTTGAATCATTTTATTGTCCTTGGACTGCCTCGACTAGCGGATCAAATGCGTCTACCGTCCTATTGTAAATCTTGTCCATTAAATCACCCAATGTCTTAGTAGCGGACGATAAAAATGACTCCTCTACTGGGAGCGTCTGTACATCCCCAGAGTCCGATACAGGCCGATCCTCTGGGTTTTCGGTTGTTTCGCTGTCGTACAAGACTGGCCTCTCCCTGACTTCTTTCAGGGAAATATTGGCAATGATGATTCTAGCGCCCGATGTTGGTGTGCGCTTATAGCCAAAACCCGTAATCGTCATGTTTAAATGCACGTACTCAGGGGTTAAGACGTTAAACAAAAGGGTAGACCTTGAAAGCGCTTCAAGCTGGGTAATAAATAAGCCTCGTGCCGTCACATCACCGCCACCCTTAGTCATTTGAACCACAGCCGTTGATGGGTCTTGCACTTTATTGTAAGAGGCGAAAGTCCCTTTTTCTACTGGCGCGGACAAGACGTTAGCCACATTCTGGTACTCGACAGAGGTTACATTATCCGCCAAAAGGACAGGGACGCCGTACTGGTTGAATATCCCCCATTGGTTGCCGAAGATAAGGCCGACAGCATATGCCCCGCCAAAACCAATAATGGCATTGACACCCTCGCTGACAATGCTGTGGGGGTTAAAGGAATAGCCGGGTATATTAGGTGCGCCGTCCATTACAAGCCACTCGCTAATTGGTTGAGGGTGTTTTCACTTTTCGCTACTGCAGCGCCCAAGGCGTCGCTGGTTATTTCTGGGAGTGTAGACGCGCTGGTATGCACTGTCACCCCGCCAACATTGACATTAATGTCAGTCTGTTGGGTTGCGTTACGCTGCGCGGCAATCGAAGCGGTAGTCTCTGGAGTCATTCGGCGCACCCATTCGACCGGGTTAAAACCTCCGTATGCTGTTGTTTCCTCGGGGATTCTCGACATTACCTGCTTGGCATACCCAG
>PDMW01004508.1_pt1 | contig 11293 bp, 16 predicted proteins | sample 1515511 | NCBI WGS metagenome assembly PDMW01 (sample SAMN07343023, study PRJNA328102) | Marine metagenome, whole genome shotgun sequencing project. | biome: marine; feature: bay; material: water; isolation source: viruses from water sample < 0.22 micron filtered, nuclease treated, low... ... | reverse complement strand
ACATAAGACTTCTCTGCACCAGCAGGGAAGAATAGGTTTACACTCTGACCTTGACAGATAAACGGTTGACGTTCAGCTGCGTGTTGTACTACCCACATCTGGTCTAGTTCTTGAGCAGTTCTAAACACTGCCTTCTCACCTTCAGTCAGGAATGGTAAGTGTTGTACCGATCCTTTGTTTGTGATTATGGATGTCCAATTGGATTCATTGTTCTCACCTTTCTCTTCTAGTAATGCCTTCAGGTACTTGTTCTTCACAAGGAACGAACCTGCCCGTGTACGGTGCGTATATGCATTTGCCTTCAATGGTTCAATAGAAGGACTTGTACTCAAAATAACACCAGACGATGCATTTGGAGCAATTGCCATCAAGTGAGAGTTTCTCTTACCAGACCCTTCACCGTCAAGATACTCTCCACGTTCGGTCGCAAGAAGTTCTGTCTCTTCATGCGCCCGAGAGTTAACTGTTTCGAATACAACTTTGTTGATCTCTCGTGCGGTCTCAGACTCCCATGCTACACCGTGTTTCTGTAGTAGACTGTGGAAACCCATCGCACCAAGACCAATACTTCTCTCCCTTGCGGCTGAATACTTTGCTCTTTCAATTGTATCAGGCGCATTGTCAATGAAGTACTCAAGAACATTATCAAGCATACGAACAAGATCTTGTACAATTGTGGTGTCTTTCCACTCATCATAATACTCCAGATTTAAAGAAGACAGGCAACATACGGCAGTACGTTCTGCATCTGTGGGCAAGTGTATCTCGTTACATAGGTTAGATCCATGAATCTTCAATCCTTTTTCTTTCAGTGGTTGTGGTAGATCTGCATTCGCAGTATCAATAAAGTTCAGGTAAGGTTCACCTGTACGGAATCGTGTCTCAAGGATACGTTCCCATAGTTTACGAGCATCGACTGTGTCTTTGACACCATTGTCCTTTGGATCTCTGAGATCAAAAGAACTTCCCTGTTTAACTGCCTCCATAAACTCGTCACTAATATTAAGTGCATTGTGGAGGTTCAATGCCTTTCGTTGCACATCACCTGTCGGGATACGCATGTTTAGAAATTCGATAATGTCAGGATGACTCACGTCCATGTAAGCGGCATATGAACCCTTACGAGTCTTACCTTGACGGTACGCAATCATGTCCGCATCTACTGTGTGTAGGAACGGCATTGGGCCAGGCGCAATGTCTGATACGGTTCTTACAGCAGACCAATGTCCGCCAACACCCCCGCCATAAACAGACAACCAACGTAACTCGCTGGAATGGCTAATAAGACCCTCAAGACTATCTGGTACATATGTGAGAAAACAAGAGATGGGCATTCCCTTACCTTTTTTCTCTCCGTTGGGAGCGTTAGATAGTACTGGACTAGCAAACATAAAATACTTATTACTAACGTAATCATAAAGACGTTGAGCAAGGGCATAATCAGTTTCCCCTTTATATGTTGCCCATGCAGTAGCTGCACGTGCGTAGGCTTGTTGTGGTGAGTCTTCTTTTTCTGTTAAATAAAAATCTTTCAGCATCCCTACTGCGTAATCTGCGAGTAGACTGTCCATTGATTTATTAATTTTTACTTTCATTAATTATATCCGTTATGTGGTGTAATTGTAGACTGGTTCGGTCTCGGTGAAGTCAACCTCTTCGACCAAAAACTGTTTGCCTGTTTTTTGGAACTCACGAAGAACATTTAACATGTAATCCATCTGTTCATCTTCGTCAAGAATACCTTCCCATAACATATGATTAGTCAGGGATTGATCGTAGTTCTCTACAATAAATCTGTGGGGGTGAAGATATTTATCATCGCAACCATCTACAGGCACATAAAACAAACGACTGGTCAGTCCCATTTGGTCGTATTCATCTTGTTTTTTATGTATCCATTTGGTATCGTCACCTTCGTGGATGAAGATAACCACGTCTCCGTAGTCTACAAATTCTGACAAAATTATATTCCTTCTGTTGGTTTTTATTAGGGGGTATTATATCACTTTGAACGTGACTTGTCAATAGCCCTTGAACCAAACCAGAAAGAAATAATTGCAGCAAAGATTGCCTTGGTGTCATCGTCCCATAGGACGTTTAATGCTTCTGATAGTTCCGCACCTTTACTGAGGGTGTCATTCAACAGACTGACCTCAATAGTTACGAACAATGCAAAGAAAGCATAGGTGATAACTGGACGAACAGACTTCTGAAGGCCTGCAATGAATCCAGTTGATTTTGAGATTGCGATATCGTGATCGACCAATCGTTGATGTTCTTGATCAGATGCTTGTTGTTCATACATCTTGAGGTCTTGATCAAAACCCAACTTGCGGAGTTCCGCCATGTGGGTCATTTCTTCAAGTTTAAATTTATTCTGTGATTTTGTCTTAAAGTGATCCATGATGCCCGGCACTACCGATCCACCAAATCCTAAAAGACTGCCTAACATTCCACTCATCATGGTCATTCACTCCAATTCGTTATGCGCTGTCTTTACCCATCATGCGCTTTAATATTTTTTCCATATCTTTACGTTTTATTTTTCTATCATACTTCTTACGCATGACAACAGTGTTAGAGTCATCTCCTGTACCCGCCACTGATGAACCAGTAGCATTAGTAGGCAAATCCTCTAAAAACTTCTTAAAATTTTTCATGAGTCACTCCACTTATTGGGGTCTACTGCGGTTTTGGCAGTTTCTTGGTTCATTGGTGGATTATACTTATTTGGAGTCGCATAAATATCTGTTCGTTCTAGTAATGATGTATTTACGACTTTAGAACTAATTTCAGAACTTTGGATTCCTATAAACCCTATTGGTGAATCGTCACTAGTAACAACATATTGTAAATTATTCGTATATCTATACTCAGATCTGTCACCAATAAATTCATTTATAATAGGTGTATTTTTGTTAGGTTCTTGGTCAGTGTTCATCACCCAAATAAAAGAAGCGTTCATTTTTTTGGCTAAAACCAGATCATATTCTAATGTTTCAAAAGAAGTGTCAATACACACAACATCATATAATCCGAAATTAGGATCATTCCTATAATCATACTCATCCGATCCGATCAATTCATATTTGAATCTATGAGTGTACCAATTACACAACTTTCTCATATTAGATTCTACGTAAGGGTTTCTAATCTTATCTATGGAAGTAACTTCCAAACTTGTGTCAGTCGATAACCAAGACAAGGCACTAAACCCAGCACCAGCGCCAATCTCAAATACTTTTAAAGGATTTGAAGGATCATCGGCATTTTTTTTAAGTCGCAATCTGATATGATCTTTTAACTGATGAAAGAATCGATGATTGTCAGAACATAACTTTGTTTGATGATAAGGATTTATTGAAGCATCTTGTACCGATTGGGTTTCTAATTTTTCCCAATAATCAGACATCTCTCCAAATGACAATTTTTTATCCATCGTTTACCTCGTTATCTCGGATACACTTATGTAAATTGATTGTCCAGACTTCTCATGGACTGCTTCATAAATGTCTAATCCAAGAACATCTGTAAATGGTGCGTTGTTGTCTTCGGTTACACGAACCCTATCACCTTTAGTAACTACTTCCGCACATTTAGTTGTCATACTATCGTGTTTCATTTTATAGATGCCAGGCGATAATTTGTTACCTTCGGTCATAAACCATTGATGATCTTCCGCAAGAACATCTAGTATATCCATACCTGTCTTCTCGTGAATCTTCATCAGGTTCGTTTCTGACAGTTCACCGTGTTCTTTAATTAGTGCAAGTGCGGCACCATAACGTGCAACTGCTGACTGACCGCCTGGCACTTTCGCCATGATTCTTTTTATATTGAAAACAAGTCTATGGAAAGGAGTGTAGTGCGAACGATACGCTTCACGATCATCCGTACTATTAGTATTGAAATCTTTATTCTTCTTACCATCTTTGTCGATAATACCTTTCTTAAATGCATCGGTATCTTCGAACTTGGTAACAAGTAGTTTTAGGAATCTAATAGTGTAGACTAGATCCGCAGCTGATTTTAAAATTCCCATTTTATATTCTCAAAGGTTTTAATCTATTTATAATCTGGCGATCTCTCGCAGACGTTCAATTACAAATTTATCCATCTTAATCCCAGTAAACTCTTCATTCTTTAATGCACGGAGGTATACTAGAAAGGGTTTGAGTGCAGGCCAATGATCTAGTTGAATCTTCTGTGCCAACATCTCTATGGTAGGTTCGTTACCAAACACATTCAGTAGTACGATCAGATGATTGAGTATCAGTCTCTCTGAGAGTTGTCCCATAGAATGATAACGATTCAATAAACGTTTGATATACTTGAATCGTTTTAGATCTTCGAAAAATTCGTCTTCATCTATACAGTTGGGACTGTGATAGTGTTTGGCTGCGAATAACGTAAAGTTCTTTTGTGTTAACTCCATCTTATCACATACTCATATTCATTAGGGTTTTTCGAGTCTGGTCGATTCATTTCTGGTAAATTCCAGTTTCGGATCGACTCGTATTTTTCTTCTAATCCACGTTCCTTTATATGTTCGATAACTTCACCCATCCAATTATAACTTTTCTTGCCATCACGAAAAACTCGCCCATTGACTGTACCATCAAAATCTCTCTGCCAATACATATACGAATAACAAATACCGCTTTCCCAGTTTTGTCTTTGTTCTTCGGTTAGAATAAGATCTGATGGAGCAGGATTTTCCATGTGAGAAACCATATTGATTTCTCCATTTCTAGCTAAATGTTTTAGTCGTAGGAATTCCATAACATCTTCACCAACTTCTAAACTAATGGTGAAATCTACTAGTTTAGCTGCTTTTCTAGAATAGAAAACCATTCTATTGAAAGTTTCCCTTACATCAGGTTTCTTATTTGTTCCGTTACCAAATTCCCAAAAGAATTTCTCAAATTTTACCCTGTCTTCGGCCCATTCTTTAACTATTCTCCAATCAACGTCTTTATTTCCTTCGTGTGCTTTGAGTTCGCCATAATGTCTCACAACATTTTCCATCCAGTCTCTTCCGCCAGACGTTCTAGTCCAAGGCGTACATCGGATAAATTCATAGGCTTTTTTTACACCGCCGTGTTCATCTGGGAAGAATTTGTGTAATATATAACTCCACTGTTCTCGTAAACAGATAATGTCTGGGGGATTGTGTGACTTAGCGACTGATGTATAAAGAAAATAACCATACTTTGTAATTTGGTCATCACCATCAACTTGAACCATGTATTCGTTATCAGATTCAAGGAACAGTTTCATGACAGAATTTTTGCCCATAGCAGGCGTTCCGTCCGATTCGGTTATGTAATGTTCAATAGAATTTTCTCGACAATATGCCGATGTCTGATCAATGAAGTCGTTATCTAAAGAATTGATAACGACCACTTGATCTTCGATGGGAATCGATTCGACATGACGTTTTACATGCTCTAAACCTCTGTGACACAGAATATAGAATTTCACCAATTGTCCTTTTTATTATATAATTTTTTTCAACTCTTCAACTAGTTTGGCGGTAGATAGTCTACGGTCTAATTCAACACCGTACTGACGACCTAACGCCTCTAGTTCAACTTTAGTCATCTCTTGTAATGATTTACCGCCGACAGGTGCTTCTGTCAACATAGATGCTTTTTGTTCGTACATAATATTACCTTTGGTTTACTTACGTAACTGTTCCAAGGTGCGTTTAATCAATTCGGATTGTTCCTTAACACCCTTGGGTTTAGGGTCACCGTTAGAATTGTCGCCTGGACGTTTCTTAGGTGATGGGCCACCTTTCGCTGCTTTGAAAGTCTTATCGTGACCATCTTCTTCGTTGTCTTCGATTTTCTTGTCAGACTTCTTATGTTTGGCAATAAATTCTTTAGACTTAGGTGACTCTTTAGAATCAATCGCTTCACCTTCAGCAGTGTCCGCAGTCTTCTTCTCAGTAAGTGCAACAAGTGCTTCCCACAATGCATCAGATGCTTCTGCGTAACCTTCAGAGGCCATCGCCTTAGATACTGCTTTACGTCTCTTGTGTAAGAACTTGTCTGAATCGTCTACATCACCATCGTTGTCGATGTCTTTGTCTTTACGATCTTTGAACTTCTTCTTAGTCGCTTTAGGTTGAACTTTATCTAGACCTTCACCATCGTCAGACTTGTCGTTAGTGTTGTCTTCATCGATAGGTGGTTCTTCCTTCTCGTCTTCGTCATCTTTCTTTTTCTTCTTCTTAACTGGTTTCTCATCATCGTCAGACTTCTCATCGTCTACGTCAACGTCTTTACCAGCAGGAACTGCTTTCTTACCGTCTTTCTCTTCGTCATCAGATTTCTTCTTACCAACAGCCGCTTTCTTCAGAAGTTCAGGATCGATATCTTCCGATACCTTTTCTTCTATACTAGTAAGACCATCATCGTTCTTAGATAGTTCTTGTTGCATTCTTTTGATGTTACCACCTTTGAATTGGATATTCAACATTGAGTCTCCACCTGTAGGTGTCTCAACATCAATGTTCTTACCGCCATTCTTTTTGATAAGTGCAACGAATCGTTTTTCGTCACCTTTACGAAACTCACCTCGTTCGTATTCTCTCATCAAGGTGCCTTCGTTTACCTTACCAGAGACAACCTCAGCATATGCCTCTTTCAACTTTTTAATATCTGACATGTTGTCTCCTATTGACTTAACCAGAAGTAGTCAATAACAACACCAACTGTTGCGACTGCTACTAAGTATACTATTGAATTTATGATTTGCACTGTACGTGCGTTATCATCTACCTTTTTCTCAATCGCATCTAACTTTTGAGAAAACTTATTCATTCTTTCGAAATGATTATTGTGATTGTTCTCGATAGCGATCAACTTCTCCTCCGCACGGGCCAGAGAGATCATGGCATCTGAGAGTTTATCTATCTTCTCTTCGATACGATCTAAACGTTTTTGGTTTGTATCTGCTGCCATTACTTCATCTTTCCCATGTGATTTATACTATTTATACTTCTACGATACGCAATACTAACGTATCTGATCCTTTTATTAGTCGATGGTATTCCATCTTGTTTATACTATAACTATACCCTTCAACTATCTCGACTGGTTCTTCATTGTCCATTTGAAGTTGCCAATCGTGTCCTTCCATGACTATAATCTTTCGGTCTCGTTCATCCCTATGCCAGACCAGTTCTTCTTCTTCTACGTGTAACCCAAAAGTTCTTAACCTACTACCATCATGTAAATGTAACTCAAGATAAGGTCTATCTACCAAAAGAAACTACCACCACCCGACAGTCCGAGTTGTTTTGCATATCGTGGTAAACGACATGCCCAGTATGCAGCGGTCATACGATCATTCTGTTGGTCACACTTGTGACGTGCAGCGAATGACTTACGTGCCTTTGGATCATTCAACTTAACTTTAAGTCCAGTTGTGTCACCCCAAGAGATCTTCTTGATGTTACCTGTAGAAGGATCTTTGACGTGTACGTAATACTTTTTAGGGCCACCTGCTTTAGGTTTACCCAGTTCTGGTTCTTTCTCTTCGAAGATACAATCCAACGCAACATTCTCTCCGTTGAACTCTGCAAACTCACCGAGGTTAGACTCCATGATGTCTACCTCAGATGGGTCAATCTCTAGGTTACCAGCATAGTAATCTTCACGACACTGTCTCCAGTACTCGAAGTACGACTCAGAACCAACACGGTAGACATTACTTTCTACTAGGTTGGATTCTGATCCGCAATTACAATGATCGTTGAATGTTTTCATTTTGTGTCCCTAAATATTCCAAATGTTTTTTGTTAAAACCAACATGTTCCTTAAAATTTTTATAAGTCCCTATCAACTCGTTTTGCATACGAACTATCTTCTCGATATCAAGTAAGTAGTCCGTAAACTCATCAACTATGATAGCCCAATGACCACTTACTGTTCGACCGATATATTCATTTTTTGAAAAGACTATTATCGGTTTGTGAAATGTTTTAGATATAAGATTTCCTATACCTTGATATCCTATACACAATTTAGCGCCAGATATCGTATTAAATATTTTTTCTCCACTATCACGATAAGAGATTCTTTTTATCTTATATATTCTTTCAAGTTGAGATATATATTTATTCATTCCTTCCCATCCAATAGGGTCTCTTCTTTCCTCTACTGGAGTTAAATTATGTTCAGTCGTCCAAACTGCTATGTAACCTTTATCTTCACTAGGTCTTTTTGGTTCTAAAGTCGGAGAACCAAAAAAGTGATTACCAGCTAGTATTCGTTGAGGCCTTATCATTGGCGTAAAATTAAATTTCAAAATACTGTGTTTTTTAATAGGAACCTTTACTACACAAATCCTAACTTTTTCTGAAATATTATACTCATCTACAACATTTTGAACAATCCGTTTTTCATCTTCATATGTAAGGACTACTTCTTTAGTAGCGCTTGAATGGAGTTGATGACCTCTTATCTCAGGTAGAGTAACATATACAATCTTACAATACTTACCTGTCATCTTGGATATTTTTTCAGCGTAAAATATTGATTGTATTATGTCACCATATCCAATCCCATCAAGAGCAAAAAATAATTCATTTTCATCTTTTGGATTTTGATGAACACCCAGTTCACTAAAATCTAGTTCGTTCCAATTTCTAAAATCTTTAAGTTTTTGGCCTTCGGCGGTATTTCCAAATATATTTGTCGAAGTCTTTTCTCTTATCCACCTTCTATTGGATTGTCGCTTCGCCATATTATAACCTATAGTTTCAATGCCTTCTGTAAGTCCTGTGGACTCTTTGCCGCCATGTTTGAGAACTTCAACTTCTGATCATTTCTCTTAATACTATTATACTTCATCAGTACTGCTTTGGCAAGATTCTGTTTCAAGTTTACTTTCTTGCCGTTCGTGAACTCGATCGTTCCACCCTTGGGTAGATCTGCCACTCTACGTAACTGAATGATGATGTTCTTGTCTGCCGCTTTACGGTCATCTGCCGTTGCCTTTACATCGTCATCGTCAGCAGCGTCTTTACCACGTTTACCCATGGCACGGAATGCATCACGTCTTGCGTTCTCTAGAATACCTTCTTCGAACAACTTTGCAGCCTGTTTGATACTTAGGGTTTTGATATCACCGAACTGATTCTTTGTTTTAACATTGACCTTACGACCACTTAAACCTAACTCAAGAGCATAAACCTTACCGTCCTTACCACGAACGTTCTTTACTACTGCTTCGTTGACTTCAGGTTTGTCGTGAGTGTAACCCAACTTAGCATACTTGTCATGATCGTCCTTGGTCTTCGCATCGTACTCTTTACCAGTCTTAGGATCATACATCTTGTGAGGTTTGAACTCATCTGATTCTGCCAACTTGAATGGTGCTTTCTTACGGATAGTTCCCTTACGTAATGCATCACCGATTAGTTTACCTAACTTGGCACTATCGTATCTTTTGTACTTGGGCATAGACAATAGGATGTCTTGTACTTGACTGTCAGACTTACCTTTCTTCTTGAGTTGTTCGTAGTCTTTAAACAGATTACGGTTTTCGTCAAGTTCAACGGTCTCTTCTACTGACTCATTCTGTCTCTTGAGTACTGCCGCCACTTGTTTGTGTTTGGATAGACCACGTTTGATCTTCTCGATTGCCTTGACCGCACCACTCATGTTACCACCAGCATATCGTTTGTCAGATGCAACACCTACTGCCATCTTGATATCTTTAGGTGAGAAACCTTCGTCTAGATCTTCAACAACCACAGATTCGATATACATGTTCAACTCGTAACGTTTGTTATCTAAGTTTGCAACTTGGATATGTGCGTGACGGTTCTTCTTGTTAGTCTTCAAGATATACTTGTTAGTCTTACCCGAAGATGGTTTCTTAGGCCCAGTTGCAACCTTGTTGTCGATGTCATTCTTATCAACCACATAACCTTTCTTCTTTGCATGTGCATATGCGTGTTGCATCGCACTAGAGAAGTCTTTGTGGTATAAGTCGTAACCAGAAGAAGACTTTGCTTCTCGAATCTGTTTAAATGTTTTCATTTATTTTTTCTCTTTCCTTAAATAACTTTATTATAGTCTGGAATTCTAACGCCACACCACCAATCTCGTTCACCACTATCTCTGTAAATCTTTAATGGCAACTGTACGTGGATAATATTTCTAAAATTTACAGCGAAAACCTCACCCCAAGCCCAATGTGGTTCTGCTATCATTTCCTCTCGTTTTTCTTTGGTTCTTCCCAAAACTTCTCTTGGATCCATAATCTTATCTCTTGGGTGAAAGATCATAAAATCGCCTATCTGTCTTTTTTCCGAACGTTTCTTCGACCCCCACTTACTTATGACTCTTCTTACTCCAAAATGTTGCACACCCAGTACCACACCTTGTTGTTTGGAAATCTTGGGACACACCTCTAGGTTTACTCGCATCCCATTGTACGGCAACGCACTTTTACTGTCAACTTCGTCAGTCTCTTGATTAATCTCATCCAATGCAATATCGTTCCTAACTCTTATGATATGTTTATACTGTTTAGGTAGTTTTTGTACCGTATCATAATGTTTATAAATCTGAACTAATCTAAAATAGTATTGTTCATATTCATCTTCTGGGATATCACATATAATATAATCATACGGAAATACCGTTTTTATATTTTCGATAACCCGATTCTGCAACTCTTCGGGTAACCTGTTTCTCCCTGATATTAATACTATAGTATCTGACTCATATTCTTTTCTGTTGGCATCGCCTGAATGAATCTTGGGCAATTCCCATTTTGTCACGCCAGATCCTTATCGTGGTTCAGTGTGCCTTTTTTCTTTTTAACTATGAACGCATTTACACGTGCATGTCCCCATTGTTGTGGTGTAGTGCCGGGCCTGTGACCAGTCTTCCATGCCGCTACTCCACGGTTATAAACTTTTTTAAGTGTGGCAGGTGATATGCCAGACTTCTTTGCCTTCGCAGCGATACCATCCGAACCTTCTTTGAAGTCGATTGTATCGTACATTGAATATCTTTTTTCTTCTAAGTATTTCTTGAAGTTAATCATGCGTTATCTACCAGTATTATGTCAAAAGAAGATGAAATAACTGAACCAGTGTCACCAGTTCCTCTCACTTCAATATCAGTTTTTTCTGGAAAGCGTATAGGAATTGAATAATTCTGAGTAGTATATCCGCCTACGGTATCTATAATATCCTTTGACCTAAATGGTGCGCCACCATCTAATTCTCTTGCTAACAAAGTAACTGTGACAGAATTATTCATTG
>PDMW01030501.1_pt1 | contig 11296 bp, 11 predicted proteins | sample 1515511 | NCBI WGS metagenome assembly PDMW01 (sample SAMN07343023, study PRJNA328102) | Marine metagenome, whole genome shotgun sequencing project. | biome: marine; feature: bay; material: water; isolation source: viruses from water sample < 0.22 micron filtered, nuclease treated, low... ... | reverse complement strand
GTAACTGCACAAGATTTAGATTTTCAAGCTGACAGTGGTGGTGCATTATCTATAGATTTAGATAGTGAGACATTAACTTTTACTGGTGGAACAGGTATTGATACTAGTGGCTCTGGAAATACTGTAACATTTTCTATAGATAGTACAGTAGCTACTTTAGCAGGTGCAGAAACTCTTACTAATAAAACTTTAACTACTCCAATTATAGAAGAAATAGATAGTAGTAGTACAATTACTCTTGATGCTGGAACAAATATTATACTCAATGCAGATGGTGGTAATATTAGTCTTCAAGATGCAAATGCTACTTATGGCTCATTAACAAACACTTCTGGTAACTTAATTATTAAATCGGGAACTACAACAGCCTTAACTTTTGCAGGTGCTAATGCTACTTTTGCTGGAACAGTTGCAGTTGGGCAGTTGACATTAAATGGAAATAGCTTACTTTCTTCAGGTGCTATAAATCTGACACCTACTGGTAGCAATGCAGTTGTCATAGATGGGTTAAGTTTTCCAGTAGCTGATGGAAATGCTAATGAAATTTTAAAAACAGACGGCAATGGAGTATTAAGTTTTTCTACAGTTGCTAATTTGTTTACAGAACAAAATGATTTAAGTACGAATGTAACTTGGGCAAATGTTCCTGATGCAAATATTACACAGTCTAGTGTGACACAGCATGAAGCAGCGTTAAGCGTAACAGAAAGTCAGATAACAGATTTACAATCTTATTTAACGTCTGTAAGTGTAAATGATATTTCAGATACAACTATAACATCTGTAGCTGATAATGAATTATTAGCATATGATTCATCTAGTAGTAAATGGATTAACCAAACACCTACGGAAGCAGGATTTGCTACTGTAGCTACAAGCGGTGCTTATTCTGATTTATCAGGTACTCCAACAATACCTTCAGGCGGTGCTGGGGGCGTTAACACAACAGGTTTTAGCCAAGTAGGTAGTTCTACATCAACAACTACATATGGTTCACATGTTACTAGAGCAACTGTAACAATTACACCTTCAACAACTAGCGCAAAAATTTTATTACTTACTAGTATGGAAATATCACATGTAACACCTAGTGCTTCTGGTAGTATTCCTGACGAACAAGAAAGAACTAATAGAGGACAAATTGCGTTAAAAAGAAATGGAACAGAATTATCAGGAAGTCTAAGAGAGTTGCGTTCTGGAGGTTTTGTTAATTCAGGTTCAACAGACCCTTGGTATTATCATTTATCTACTCAGTATGTAGACCAACCAAATACTACTTCTTCTGTAACTTATACAGTTACCTCTAATGATTTAGATGTATCCCCAATTGTTTTTGACATAAGAAATTGTTCTCTTATAGCTGTAGAGATATCAGCATGATGCTAGACCCTATGTTATTTTGGAATATAATTCTAACGATGGTTATTGCACCAGCATTCTGGGCATTTCGTCAGATGTTTGCAGAAGTAAAACGCTTGCAGATTTTACTAAACAAAACTCGTGAGGACTACGCTACTAAAATGGAACTACGGGATAACATGGATAGAGTTATGGAAGCATTACATAGAGTAGAAGATAAACTAGATAGAGCGTTAGATAGGAAATAATTATGGCTATGTTCAAAGCATTTAAACCTAGCGGTATGGTAAAGATAGCACGTGCTATGGGTTATCAAGGGGATATAAAAGATTTTGATAAGTTTCTTGGAGCTAATCCTGCTAAACAAATGCAAATGAATAACTTTGTTAATCAAGCACGGCAGATGGCAAAGGGTGGTGTTGTTATTAAAATGCAGGAAGGTGGTACAACTACACCTACAGAAACTACTGAACAACCAGCAGAAGAAACTACATCACCATCACCAAACATAGGTGATATAACTGTACAAAGAATGACACAGCCCGGTGTGCCTACAGGTGGTAAAGTAGATGCCGCACAGATAATGAACCCATCAGGTGCAGTTCCTACAGGCACAGAGTTAACTACTGGTACAGGACAAGTTGGAACACTTCAACCTATAGACACTGCTGTAGCAGGTGTTACTCAAGCAGATACGGTACAAGAAAAAGCTCCACAAACTGTAGAAGCAGAGACATCTAAAGAAGATGTAGATACAGCATTAAATGCAACACAAGCCGCACAAGGAACAGTTGACCCACGTGCAGAGGTAGTAGCATCACAACAAGCAAAGAGTTCCGTAGGCGATTTAAGTGCTGCACAAGGTGCAGGAATACTTATGGATAATCCTGTACAACGTGAGATACAGGATGGTGAACTTATCACAGGTGCGGCAGATGCACAGAAAGCCGCTAAATTTACAGAAGAAATACAAGCGGCTCAAGCTACACCTACACAAAAAGCTACGGTGCAAGGACAACTAGATAGCTTAATGCAGGATTTTGAAGGTGGTAACACACCAGCATGGGCTGCTGGTGCTATGAGAGCAGCACAAGGTATGTTAGCATCTCGTGGTTTAGGGGCATCCTCTATAGCAGGTCAAGCCGTTATTCAAGCGGCTATGGAATCAGCTATACCTATTGCACAAGCAGACGCATCTACAGTAGCTCAGTTTGAATCACAGAACTTATCCAACAGACAGCAACGTGCTATGCTTGCCGCACAACAACGTGCTACATTTATGGGCATGGAGTTTGACCAAGAGTTTCAAGCACGTGTACAAAATGCAGGACGTATTGCTGATGTAGCTAATATGAACTTTACTGCTGAACAACAGGTAGCATTAGAGAACAGTCGTATTGCTAACACAATGAACTTACAAAACCTGAATAATCAGCAAGCCTTAGTAATGGCTGAAGCTGCGGCTTTATCTCAGTTAGATATGGCAAACTTATCTAACAGACAGCAAGCGGCTGTAATGAATGCACAAAACTTTATGCAGATGGATATGCAGAACTTGTCTAATCAACAGCAGACAGAAATGTTTAAGGCACAATCTCGTATTCAATCTTTGTTTACAGACCAAGCCGCAGAGAATGCCGCAAGACAATTTAATGCCACATCACAGAACCAGACAGACCAGTTCTTTGCAAGCCTACAGTCACAGACATCTCAGTTTAATGCATCACAGGCTAATGCACAGGCACAGTTTAATGCAGGTCAGGTGAATACAGTTGAAAGATTTAATCAAGAGATTGCTAATCAACGTGACCAGTTTAATGCACAGAACCAGTTGGTGATAGCACAAAGTAACGCTACATGGCGTAGAGAAATTGCTACTGCGGATACCGCTTCAATTAATCGTGCTAACGAATTAAATGCTAAAGCTGTACTTGATATATCTAATCAAGCCTATAATAATCTGTGGAGTTATTACTCAGATACTATGGAGTGGGCATGGACATCTGCAGAGAATGAATTAAATAGATATGCAGACATGGCAATAGCACAATTAAATGCAGATGAACGTGCCAAAACTGCAACACAAGCAGGTAAAACTGCTGCAGGTACAGCTATTGGTAGCCTTATAGGTACGCTTGGCTCTGCTTGGATAGGTGCAAGTTTCGGAAAGAAGTAAGGAGATTAATATGATTACTAATCCAGCAAGAGAATTGTATAGTAACATGGACATAGATAAATTAAAACCTGCGAAGGAAGAAACAAAAGGTTTGTTATCTAAAAGAAACTCTATGTCTATGCCTAATGATGCTTCTTCCCAACCTGCTTTTAGAGTTGCTCAACATATGTTAATTTATAGACAGCAAAGAGAGATGTTAAAAAATGGATGAACCTTTATTTGATGCACCTATTCCGGGTCAGGGTTTAACTCACGAGTTAGGCGGTAGACCTTGGCAAAGCCCACCTCAGTATAGCACTGTAGATGAGGCAGTTGATTATTATACATCACGTTTATCTACTCCTGAAGCTACGTCACAAATAATAGACATACTCAAGATGGGTATACCTGTTACATCTTTAGCAAATACTATTCAGATGAGTAGCATTATGGATGGTAAGCATAGCATTGATGTAGGAATGCTTGTGTTACCTTTAATTGTTGAAGTTATAATGTACATAGCTGAACAAGAAGGTATAGACTACGATGATGGTCTGACAGATGTAAAAGATAATAAAACAAATGCAGTTATACTAGAGAATATACGTACACAGATGAAAGAAAAAGCAGGTGAGCCTACAGAAGAAAAACCTGTAGTAGAAGAGCAGGTAGAAGAACCTACAGGATTAATGGCACGGAGAGCATAATGGCATTTTTAACAGGATTAGTAACAGGTTTAGCAAGTTCAGTTGATGACCGACTTAAAAAAGATATGCTACGTACACAAGAACGTATTGACGGTATGGCTCAGTACCGTGTTACACGTAGACGTGCCGAACAAGAAAGACAACAAAAGGAAGAAAAAGAAGTAGAAAAAAGTTTAAAAAATTTAGCATCTCTTGTTGATGGTGATGTTGATAAAGCATACCAACTTTTTGTTGAGGGTGGTGCTAATGTAGATGGAGCAAATGAATTTTACAAAGAATTAAAATTAAATCAAAGAGCAGGTAAAAACATAGATTCTATTATGAACTTTCAAGGTATTAGTAATACAGGTACGTTGAGAGATTATGTTCGTGATTTTGTTACTCCAATATCTGCATTACCTATATCAGATGATGAAGCACCTGCCGCTGGTTTGTATGGTGCATTATTTAAACCTGATACTCGTAAAAAAGTTATGACACAAGTAGAAGAAGCCGCACCTTTAGGTGAACAGACAGAACGAGCATTGAGAAGCACAGGTGTTGATGTAGATTATAGTCAATTAATTAGTGCGGAAGACTACGAACGAAAGAAGGTAAAAGAAGAACAAGAAGATAAAACTTTTGATATGTCTGTCGAAGGCTTCGAGAAGAGAATAGAAAAATTAGACCAAGACATAGACTTGGCTCAGAAAAATTATGACCTAGCCCAAGACAAATTTGACAACAGTAAGAAAACAGAGGCTGACCGATTAGCTTTTGAGAAAGAAAAATTTTCATATGACCAAACAATTCGTAATAAACAAATTGATATAGCTGTTGCGAGAGAGACAAGAGATGCTGCGGCAGAAGCAGGGCAAATTAGAACTACTGAGTTAACTATTGAGCAACTAGAAATTAAAAATAGAAAAGATAAACTAGCACCTACCTATGCCACGTTTGAAGCTATGGTAGTTGGAAATACTGAAGAGTTAAATAGGTTGAAAAATAAACGTAACCCTACATCTAAGGAACAATTTAGAATAAAAGTTCTTGAAGAAACAATTCAAAGAGCATTAGACGGCATAGAAGATATAGAAATAGCAGAGGGTGCAGGAACTGTAGATGCTGGTATAGAATTTTCTAAGAGAAGTTTAGATAGCATATACAAAACTCAGTTTAAAAATGAGATGGAAGCTATCGGTTTATACGATTCTGTAAATGATAAGGTTAAAAAAATAACCGAAGGAAAAAGTGTAGAGTACTTTAATGGAACAGCTAATGCTATTAATAATATGAAAAATCAATTTACTGAAAACCAATTAAAATATATGGGTTTAAAAAAATATATAGAAGCACAACAAATTACATTAGATGAAAAAATAGACGCTTATGTACAAGAGCAAGTAAACAAAGAAGGTAATACTAAAGTAAAAGTAGAGCAGGTAACTACACAAGGAGGTCCTCAGTTAGTAGATAAGGCAACCGTTCAACAAAATGAACAAGCAGGTAAATATAATGTTGGTGACATTATAGCATATCGTACTAACAGAGGTACAACTAATTACTTCTTGTATACAGGACAGGCTTTATTATAATGGTACGTATAGGTTCAAGACATCAAGAGGATGACCAAACACAACAAACACTACCTTCTGTGCGAAATAGTAGTGGCGGTGTACGTATAGGTTCACGACATGATGATGATTATATTCCCCCACCTGCTAATGAAGCTACACCAACTATTGATGAACCACCATCTCCTACAGATGAGGTAGGTATTGATATTGTAGAAGAGAATAGCAAGGTAGATGATATATTAATTCAAGAATACCTATCATCATCTGAACCATACTACGATGAGGAATACCTACGTGGATTAGATTCACAAAAATTAACAGATGTTCTCTACGAAGAAAACCCACAACTAGTAGAAAAACATTTGCCTAATTTATTTGGGCAAATAACTGAGGAAGAAGCACAAGGAGAATTTGCAGGGCAGGAAGCTAGACCAAGAGAAAATCTTACGTGGCGAGAAAAATCTGAGAACACTATTGTAAATTCTTTAGTAAGTTCAGGTGTAACTAAAGATAGGAGACTTGCAAGAGAAATAGCAAGAGATGTAGTAGGAAATCCTAACACTGACAGCATAGTAGAATCTATAGGTGTAGCTGATTTAAGTCCTGTTGGTGCTGTGTATGCATTGAATGAGGCATACGATGAGATAAAAAGATTATCTAATTCGGATGCAGACATAGGTGAATATGCCCTACCTGCTATTGATGTAACACTGTCTGCTTTAGAAGGTTTCTTTTTAGCTAAACCTATAGCAAAAATAGGAAAGAAAATTATAAAAGGTAAAGGTCCTGTTGTAGACACGACTGATGAGATACTAGAAAAGCTAGATAAAAAAGCAGAAGCCTCTAAAGAAAAATACTTAAAGAGAAAGTTTCAAGTTGATACTGCTAAAATAAATACTGATGCGGATATAGATGCGAAGCAAGCATTAGCCGCAGAAAAAGCAGCAGGTAATCGTGAAATTACTAGCGAGTTTATAGATGTATTTGAAAAGCAAACTGGTAAAACTATATCTGATGTTAGCGAAGACGGTTTAAAAACTCTTAATGAAACTAAGGCAAGAGAAGCTGGTTTAGAAACACTAGATAATATAAATGCCCAGACAGAAAAGAATTTCTTTAAGACTCTAGGTGATGATGCTACTGCTAGAGTAGACGATGCTATTCTGTTAGCAGGTCAAGGTGATTCACTTACTCGTCCTGTACTAAGACAAGAAAAATTAGATGGCTTGGTAGCTGCGGCTGCTGAGTTAAAAGAAAAAAACCCAACAGCATTTGATAATAATAAAACTATTATAGACAATTTATTAGAAGCTACTTTGACAGGGGAACTTATTCCCGGTGATGTGTTATTAGATACGTTAAATAAATATGATGTGTCGTTTGAAGATTACGTGTTAGGTGTAGTAGGCTCAGGTTCAGAGGCAGGTAGAACACTAGCCCAACTTTCTAAAATCAAAAGGCAAAGACCCCTAAATGAAATAAGGGCTATGCAAGAAGCGGCAAAAGCAGAGACAGATAATGTTATTCGTAAAACCTTTCTGCGTACAGAAAACATACGTAGAGGTGGCTTAGTATCACAAGTAGCTACTGCTGTACGTAACCTACAGTCTGGCGGTATACGTGCGCCTTTGGAAGGTTTAGGAAATGTTATAGATACTGCTTTGTATAACTATTCACAAGAAGGTTTTAGAGCAGGTGTTAAGTCTCTTGTGCCGGGCAGTGGTACATATAAAGATAGCTTTAGGCACATGAAATATATGTTTAGTGGTGATGCACTTGACGTTAAAGAGTACGTAGATTTTATATTAAAGCAACCCGAACTATCAAAACAGTATGACTTAATGTTTAATAATATTAATGAAATACAAAAAATGACAGGTAGGGGTGAGGCCAAAACATATTTTGGTAAAAAGGTTGATGGCGTATTATCAATGGCAGAAGATGCTGTTGATGTACTAAACGCTCCGAACCGATGGCAAGAACATTTACTTAGACGTGGTGCATTTCTAGGTGAGTTAGAAAGACTTGTAAAACGAGAATGGGGTATTGACCTTGTAGAAAATATTAATCAAGGTAAAATACGTGACATGCTGAATGATGCAGGAACTGTCAGACCTAAAAATGGCAGGTCTTTTAATGACCTTATAGCAGATGCAACCACACGAGCCTTAGATATAACCTACGCCAAAGCACCAGATATAGGTGTGTTCAGAAGTACATCACAGTTTATTGTTCGTAATGGTTTAACAGTAGTACTACCATTCCCACGTTTTATGTTTAATAGTATGGAGCTTATGGGTCAGTACATGGGTGGTGCATCAATACCACTAGCTAAAAAATTAGCTAATGTTGTAAGTGGTAATAAAGCATTTCCTGATGGTTCATTAACTGCAAAGGATAGACAAAGAATATCACGTAATATAGTAGGCTCTGGAACACTACCTGCTATATTTGCTTTTAGCGATGACGATAAAGATGATGAAGATAAGCAGATACTAGGTTATGCGGCAGACTTTCTAATGAGTATGTCTGTTATCGGTGCGGCATATCAGTATAGAATGTTGGATGACGCACCCTCTGATTATAAACTAATGAAAACATCATCAGGAACAAACCTAGACACCACACCTCAGTATCCTATGAGACAGTTCTTGTGGTTAGGAGAAGCCACTAAAAGATTAATGGACGGCACATATGATGATTGGTTTGACGGGAAAGAATTTGGTGAAACTTTTCTAGGTACTAATGTAAGGCAGGGTGTGGGCAATAGTATCATAGATGAGGTAGCAAACCTAGCTACTGGGCAAGACTTAGTAGGTGATGAGAAACTAGGTAAACTAGCAGGAAGACCTATTGCTGCATACCTATCTAGCTGGTTTGTACCTTTTGGTCAGATTATAGAAGCTCAACGTGCTGTAGGTATAAGAGGTACAGAATTTAAAGATACAGGATATGACCCTGAATTAAGTATGGGCGATACTTTTATGAAAGAGCTATCCAGACCTTTTAAAAGATATTATTCGCCTCGTGCTGAAGCAGACACACCTAATAAAGAATTTTTATTTGCGGAGAAGAAGGAACGTGTTGCTCCCATACTAAGAGTGTTGGGTGGTTTAAATATAACTACTGCTGATGAACCGTATGGAGAGTACATAACTAGCTTTGGCTACACTGAGTATGAACTAAGTAGCAAATCAAAAGTAAATAGTATTCGCAACGCTGAGAATAAATATTTAAGAGATGCTCTTCCTGATATAGTAGACGTAGCCAAAGGCTATGAAGACCAGCTTCGTACAGACTACAAAGAATCTGATGAAACATTTAGAGCAATGCAGAGTGAAGAAAAATATGTAAGTGCTAATATGAGATTGTTTTTAAAGTCTCAAATAGAATCTGCTAGAAACGAAATATCATCTGACGGTAAATCCCTTCTTGCTGATGCTCCTACTAAGATGGAATATATGTCTAAGTACAGGAGATTAAAACAAGAAGCTAGAAGTGTTGCAACAATTCAATTTGAAAGAGAGTATGGGCGAGAGCCTGATGTAGTTAATTCTTTAGAAGATTTAATAGATTTAGCTATACGAGGTGAGGAATATCAGAAAGCATACAAATAAAAAAAAGGGGCAATTAAGCCCCTTCTTTTTTGTTCTAATTCCCGTTGACAATCACACGTAGTATTGATTGCACCCATTGTAAATATATAACATAACCACAGTACTACTATACCTGCTAGTATGTACATAATTACTTTACCTATTATCCCCATCACCTTGAATAGCATTGCGTTGTTTCCTATCTTCTAGCTTGTCAAGGTTCTGTGCTGCAATAACAGACAGAGGTACGTCTAAGTCTTGTGCAAGTGTAGCGCAATACCATAACACATCTCCTATCTCAAAGGCTATGTCTATCTTCTTCTGCTCATAGTCCTCTTGATTATAGCCATCACGTATTAACTTCTTTACCTTGTTGGCTATCTCACCTGCCTCACCTGCTAATCCTAATGCTGGGTAAGTTATCCTGTACGATTCAGGATAGATTGCAAATGACTTTGCTTTCTTTTGATATTCATTTAATTCCATGTTACCATACTTCTCCTCTTTCCATTTAAGCATTTCATATTCAAGCCACGTCATCTCGCAACTCCACAAGTTCTGCTTCCTTGTATGGTATATGGAAAAAATGTTCTCCTTTCTGTATGTTCCTTCCTTTAGCAGTTTTTACTTCAGAGTTTGATAGCAGATTGTCTTTTATTCTCCATGCTTTTAGACAGTCTTCTCTAATAACATAGAAATTTAAAAACGTGGTGTCAGATTTAATATCTTCAAATTTATTTATTAGCTTATGTTTTCTATATGGTATACGTATTTCTTCCCATGCAGGATTCCAATCACCTTTCCACTGATTTTTCATTTCAACTTCTGAGTAATACGTATTGCCTTTGTACTCACTTTTTATATCAAACGAATAATTTTCGTCTGAATCCAGTATAGTATGACCTTTATTTTCTAAGTATTTAATGATGGAAAGTTTAGCTATACCATCATTTTGTTTATATGATTCTGGTCTAAACTGTCTATTAACTGCTCCTTTAATCGGTTGTAGCATCTGTATTCTCCTTTTTTAATGAGTTAACTAACGCATTAGAAAATGCGTTTTCAGCCGCAACCATTTGGTCTAGGTCAAATCTAGCATCTGCTATTCGTTTTCTTAGTACTCTAACTTGTGCATACATGTATGCTTCTTTCTCATCTAAATCAGAGACATCATATTCTATTCCATCGTATGTTATTGTTTGTTTATCTGTCATTTTAAAACCATCCTAACTTTGTTCCATTGTGTATTATAATAAAGAAACAAGCAACCAGATGAGTGAGTACCCAAAAGGTACGTAGCAAAGCTGCCATATCGCTTTCACTTTCATCATCTGATATCTTGCTTCCAATTGTTTTTGCCCATACTCTCCATACTTTACTTCTCATAGTTCTTTCTTTGTATCTCCGTATAAGCTAGTCGTGCTATGTCGTGTCGTGGTACACCTATATCATCTAGTGTGCTATCGGGTAGTTCGTGTAACTGCCGTATAACCCTTCTAGTTGTACGCCAATCTATAACATATCTCATAAATCTTGTCAAGTAATTTTCTAGTGCTAATTTTTTCATTGTATCTCCTTATGCCGCTGTTAAATCCACTACTTCACATACACCTGCTGAACAAGCTAACTCACGTCCACCAGATGTGTTGTCTTCTTTCTCAAACTCAGGCAGTAAAGACCAGTCAACTGTGTCTGGCATACGTGCAAACAACTCTGTGTACTTATCTTTATTGATATCCTGATACGGTGCTTGCTGATATGTATGCTCACTAAATGGTAAGAAGCTAATGCCTGATACCTCATCAAAGTTTTCATACACCCATGAGCCTACTTCCATCCATTCATGCTCCTTAACAGAGATGGTAACGGATGGCTTATGCTCACACCAGTGACGCTGATATAGTAGCCACAAGTCTAGCTGTT
>PDMW01012077.1_pt1 | contig 11300 bp, 21 predicted proteins | sample 1515511 | NCBI WGS metagenome assembly PDMW01 (sample SAMN07343023, study PRJNA328102) | Marine metagenome, whole genome shotgun sequencing project. | biome: marine; feature: bay; material: water; isolation source: viruses from water sample < 0.22 micron filtered, nuclease treated, low... ... | reverse complement strand
CTTAGCCCAACCTTCCTTGCTATCAGGTACAACGATAGTTGTTTCAGAGTCGAACAACTGGTCAGGTATCTCAGGTAACTTGTCAACGTACTTATGTTCGACACTAAACCCTACACCAGTACCGCACAGTAGGATGTACATAGCTTCGTCAAATGCTTTAGGATCATCAACCGGCATATAGCTACAGTTGTATCCTGCTGTGTTGTCCCTATCGAGTGCCTTACCTGCAGCCATGATAGCTCTCATTGAAGGCACAACCTCTAAGTTCTTAATAGCCTCACGCATCTCCGAGTCTATCTCCATCGGCATGACATGGTTGTGCTTAGTCTCCAGATGGTTCTTCATGAAGTCCATGTACCTATCAACTGTTTCAAACCAATCTTCCCTACGTCCTTCTGATTCTACAAATCTGCAATACCTACTCTTAGCAATGTACTCCTGGTAAAAATCCATCTATATTTCCTTTTTTAATAATTCATATTTATCTTCAACAACATCTTCAAACCGATCAAGTATGTCTTCTGAAGTTAGGTCCAGAAGCTCAATCAAATCAAGCTCATCAAACTGCATCAGCTTTTCTTTTAGTTCAGCGATTGTCAGGTTCATGGTCCTCTATCTCCATCTTGACAAGAGTAACATAACCAACTATGTCCGACCAAGAATCTAAGTAGTGCGGATCACCGTTAAGTATCCTAGCTAACTTGTTAGCAATCATGTCAAGAGACTCTCGCATATAGTTAGGCATTGTTTCGTAGTTAGGTGAACTCTTCATGATCTTCTTTATATCCTGACTAATCCGGCTAACTACTATGTACTGCCCGTAAGTGTCACCTCTGGTTTCTAGCAGTTCTTCTACTTCCATATTTCTTCCTTAGATAATTTAAACTGATTGGCATTTCATCAAAGCTACCGTTGTCTACTTCGTTTAACATCCAAACTCCTGACCAGCTGCCATTTGTCTGCGGAGTTAAGTAGTCCTCGTCATGTTGGTAACAGATACCAGCAAAGATTCCTGTAATACTAGAACCGTCTGCCCGTTTACTAAATGATATAGCTCGGTCTTGAACGTGTCCCATAATACAACTCATATGCTTCTTCTGTAAAAGTAAACCAGGATTACTAACTGGTCTACCCATAACGCCTGATGTAAAGTAATGACTGTATGCAATGTTATTTATTATTTTTACATCCAAAAAGTCTTGCACTTCCCAGCCGTATTGTTTGAGGTTAAAGTCACCGTAGCCTACCAATCCTTCTAGTTTTCTATCAGACTCTATTGCTCTCTCAATACGTTGCTCATGATTACCAATTAAGAAAACTAACTTAGGGTTCCATGTTTTCTTTCTGTTTCTCTTTAACCTATTAATCTCGTTGACAATAGGTTTCATCAACCTGTTCATCGCTAAGTTACCGGCAGTGATGTCAGACTGATATGTCCTACCTTCAAACGCTTTCTTACCGACATCGTATACAGATAGGCTTGGCATATCCCAATGATCTCCGAGATGGACAATAACTTCTGGTTTCTTCTCAGCTGCATACTTACCGACCCACTCTAAATGCTCAGTAGGATAGCCAGGTTTGCATTGAGTGTCAGGAATTACTAAGTGTCTCATGTTGTTCCTTTAGCAAGTGTATGAAGTACTCAGCGTCGATGACTGCCAGAGGCTTAGAGTGATTCTGTTTGACTACTACAACAGGCTCTCTATCTTCTGGACAATTGTCGGCAGCTTGGGAATAGAAGGCATACAAAGCCATAGAGTTTCTTGACTTGCACTCAACTGATATACCTAGTGTGTCTCCGGCTTCTTGAGAAAACAGAATGTCTTCCCCTCCAGCACCCATACTGGTGGACCTTACATCGGACCTGGAAAAGTTGAACCTGTCCAGAAGTTTGTCTCGGAACCACTGTTGGAGTTTTCTTCCTTTTGCTTTTGCGCTTTGGGTTTTGATTGTTTTCTCCTTATGTCTAAGAACTTATTCAATCTAACCCGTTTCATCTTGCTTATCATGCCCTTAGGTATTTGCATTCTTGAGTTAGACTGATCGTCAGATATAGCAGCAGCAATACAGATAGCGTTATCATCTTCCGCTACTAAGAAACCTATACTTAACACTGGGTGAGCCTCAGCTTTCTCAACGGTTTCCCATCCAGCTTCTGACACAGCATCCCACCATTCGATATAAACTATTTCTGGGAAATCTTGGGTGTCCAAATCTCGCCAGCTTTTCTCCGTATCCATAATAGTTGCGCTCTTTCAGTTAACAACTCAAGGTTATCCTCATACGATTCTAAAACCGCAGCAAATAATTGTCTCTCGTTTTTACAATCCTTCAGTATCTTATCGGCTTTCACGGGACCTATACCCTGTAATCCTGGGATGTTGTCCACTCGATCACCTGTCAGTATCTGGAGGTAGAAATGTTTGATGGCTTCCTTCTCAGTAATGTAATACAGATTGTCCTTGACGAAGTTATAGTGCCATCCCCGTAACATATCAAGGTCTTTATCTAACGACATAACGCAAAAGGATCCAGCCTTCATAGTGTAGGCTGCAATTCCAATTGCGTCATCCGCTTCTTCCCCTTCGCTTAACTCAAATCCCCACTTGTCCATGAGGTACTGACGCAGGGCGGTGTAATGGTTAGGCTTTCTAGCGCCACTACGATTCCCCTTGTACTCTTTCTCGTTAGCTATCTTGTACCGGAAATTGGTTCTGCCTGTGATGTAACCAGAGAAGTCATCTACGTAATCGAAACGTAAAAGGTTAGTAACATAATTACCCATCCGACTAATAGCAAACTTTTCATCATCGTCATCACTCGCAAAGCCAATCCGATACACGAGGATATCACCGTCAATCAGTGCTGTTGCATTATTGAGAGACGGTCTACCCATTATACTGCTTCTAGTGCGTCCAGTTCTGGGTCACTAGCTGACGGTGCGTCATAGTGAATCAGGTTGGTAACAACTACCGTCCCCCGAATCCCTGCTGACACGCCCTTCTTACCTTTATAGTTGTAGCTATAAGGGTCAATGATGGCAACACAATCAGAGCCATTACCGATCTTACCTGTAATCTCTACGCCCTCTGAGTCAACCATCTTGATTGGATAATTACTCTTGCAAGTTACATGAAACTGCTGATCTTCTTTATGCTTAACATCAAGCATCGCTTCATCTTGTAACTTAGCTACTGCTTTCTCAGACAGTTGACCAATGTCCACACCAAACCTACCATCATCGTAAGCCTCGTTATGTCGTGACCAAAATACCTGACCTTTTACTTTTACTGGTTTCATTTAATTTCCTTTAGTTAATGTGTAGACGCCCAGTTCAGTCCTACTTTAAATTCCCCGTCTAATGGGCATCGTAAGTTTAGACGGATTCCAGCTTGACGGATGGATTGTACTGCGAAGTGTCCAACCGTTTCCGCATCTTGTTCGGTTGTTTCAATCTGCCATTCATCATGTACATTGGCAACAAACCGAGCATCCATATTAGCATGGATTAACTTTCTGTTCAACATTATTAACGCTTGCTTCATCACTATTGCACCAGCACCTTGCAGTAAGGTGTTCAGTGCTGCGTGTTGTGACCGGACAATCAACCTACGACCATCCAATCCAGGTAACCATTCCTTCTCAGCCAATCGACTCACCTTGTCCTTGAGCTTCTGCAAGGCTGGCGTGTTCTTTAAGAAGCTGTTAATCAACCGCTTACCTTCTCGCTCACGACCACCTACAATCGCTCCGATCTTAGCAGGACCAGCACCGTAGAGAAACGCATAGATAAACGTCTTGGCTTGGTCCCTGTCAGTTAGTCCAGCAGCTTTCATGTTAGCTGTGTGGATGTCACCGCTGAGTATCTCTTTAGTGTAAGTAGAATCATCCATGTAGTGTGCAAGCATCCTGAGTTCCAAGCCAGAAGCATCGGCACCGAGTAGTACATTACCATCCTCTACTGTCCATACTGATCTACACTCCTCACCGTACTCAGTGCCTACCCTCGGTACTTGTGCGAGATTAGGTTTACTATGGGTCATTCGTCCCGTGATTGCTCCGTTGGTTCTGACCTGACAATGTACCCGTCCCCTTTCAGATACATTCTCAACCCACGACTTAACTTGAGCCACCCGTTTCTGAAGGAGTAGATATCGCAGAATAGGTTTAGCTTGAGGGATTCTAACAGTTTGTAATACTTTCTCATCAACAATAACCGAACCTTTCTCTGTGTGTTTTCTTGGTTTCCAACCGAGACTCATTAATCGTTCCGCTATTTGCTTACGGGAACCTGGGTTGAATACGGTTACTTTATCCTTCAATCGCTTACCTGTCTTGTCGCTATATCGCTCAGTCGTTATAGGTTGGAAGACTTGTTGTAGCTCTTCCTCAATGTCTATAAGGCTTTGCTGCCAATCAGATAGCATCGTCATACACTTCGGTACATCTAGCTTAAAGCCGTTTATTTCTTGCTTTTTAACGACAGTAGCGACCTCATGCTCAAGATCAACTGACTGACCCCACTCCAATAGACTAGAATTAAGATGCGTGAATAGTGCATGAGTGATCTCAACATCCTGTATACAGTACTCCACCATGCTGTCAGATAAGCCACCATCGAAGTCACTGAAGTCCCCTTTTTTTAGCCCTAGTCTCACGCCCCATGAATCGAGAGAGTGTCCTTTTTCTAGCACGGGGTTTAGTAGTCGAGACATTATCAACGTGTCTCTCAGTGGGTTGGAGTTCGTCTTCAAATTCCATAGCTTCTTCAACACTGGTAAATCGAAGCCGATTATGTTGTGACCTATCAGAGTGTCTTCCGGTTCGACGTATCTTAATAACTCGCTTGCTGTTTTCCATACCTTAACTTCTCCGTTATCAATATCTTTAGTGACCGCGCACCATATCTCAGTGGCATCTAAGCCATCAGTTTCAATGTCAATCGCTAGTCTTTTCATGCTTGTAAGTATAAACCAAAGTTACCGAGACAGAATCCTATAAAAGTAATCCCCATCGAGGTTTGTCCTTTTATTAAAAGATCAAAAGCTATAACTAAATATAGCATAGCTATCGCTAAAATTAACCAACTTGACATATTGCTCTCCCTATTAGTTCTGGTATCTGAGGTACTACTGCGTTTCCGAGTTGTTTAAGTCTGTCCACCCTACCGGAAACCCCATGAGCCACTCGACCCACTGAGGGTTCAACTGTCCAGGCTTGTCCGTACTCAATTCGCCACGCCTCGCTTGAGCCTCTAAGCATTTGCTGGCTTGACTGTTCCCCTTCAGTCGGTATTTGTGTTCCGATGTTGTTGGAGTTGGGTACATCTCTCTCGCTATCGCTACTTCCAAGTTCTTGTGAGGATGGCTTGCTACTTTCGGAGTAAGTGTTGTTGCCATTGCTGAGTTTGCTCTTGGAGTTGGATAGAGTTCCGGATGTCTGACTTGATCCTGTAGTCTCAGTTGTCTCTGATGTCCTGACTCTCTCTTCCAGTTCCCTTTCGCCATCTCTTCCAAGACTTCCTGTGATACTGTCCCTCCTTGTATTGTCTCTGGGGTACGCCACAATCCAGATTCTGTCCCTTCGGTGAGGCGCACCAATACTGGCAGCGGTGATACAGTGCCATTCCGCATCGTACCCGATCTCAGAGATTTCCCTGAGCACTTGATCCAATCCTCTAGACCGAAGGGCTGAGACATTTTCGATGATCGCGTATTTCGGTTTGATTTCTTCGATGAGCCTCTTGAACTCTGACCAGAGACCTGATCGTTTGCCTTCAAGTCCTGCACCTTTTCCTGCAAGGCTGATGTCTTGGCATGGAAATCCTCCGCAAATAACGTCAACTGTTTCTTCAATGTCTTCTCCTTTAAGTGTTGATACATCATCAAAAATAGGTACACCGGGCCAGTGCTTCTTTAATACCTGTTGGCATTTCTTGTCTACCTCACAGAATGCAACGGTTTTCATTCCGGCACGTTCTAAACCTAAACTAAAACCACCAATACCACTAAACAAATCTAATACATTCATAGCGCATCCTCCTCGTGTTTTTCTATCATCCTACCTGTTTGCTTATTGTATAGCAACCGACAAGCCGGACCAGTTAAACCGCTGAATCTATTCTTGAGAACCCTTACCTTAGTCGTATGTCTTTCTTCTTCGTCATCGTGCTGACCGTTACGCTCAAGACCTATGACAATATCCGCTACGTTACCCTGAGCCGATGACCCTTTAAGATGCGCTAGACTCGTTGACGCTCCCTCCTCGTGACCCTTGCCTTCAGGTCTCTTCAGATGCGAGACACCAAACAAACATATACCAGTTTCTTTAACCAGGATACGCAGGTCGCGCATGATCTCTTCCAATGCTTCTCTCTCTGACCCTCTCTGCGCTCCAGCCACGATGATACTTATGTGATCCAAAAAAATGTACTTACATCCAAGACCTTTAGCCATGAACCTCACTCGCTGAATTATTTTTGATTTGTCTAGCTCACCATTGCTGTCGAGTAGAAACAATCGACCAGTGCCTAACGTAGCCTCGAAGGACTCTCGCAGTTCCTTGTCCGACGCCTTAGTGGTAGGTAAGTGCAGTAGTTTGTTGGCGTGTAGTGACATCATGGACCGAGCAGTGGTGCGCACCGTCTCCTCCAAGAACAATAGCCCAATGTTGTCCTCACTGTTGTTCAGGATATGGTATACAAACTCACGCATAAACTGCGACTTACCAAGCCCTGATCCGGCGGCAACAATCACCATCTCGTTCGGTCTAATCCCATAGGTCAAATCATTCAACCCCTTGTACGGGTAGTTGATTAGACTGTCTTCCATCGGTGTACTAACTATATCCCACAATGTGCTTCCATCCACAATACCATCAGGAACAAACCGTTCGGCGGACCACCAATCTTTCTGAAAGAGTTCGTGTTGTTTAGACTGCAGATAATCGCTTGCGTCTTTGAACTCACCGCTGTTCTTGACTACTTTAACTTTGGACCCAAACAAATCCGCTACTTGTTGGGATGCTTCCTTGCCCTGAGGGTCGTGGTCAAAACACAAAACAATCGTATCGAAACTGTCGATGTACTCGAAGTTATTCTTACAATCGTTTAACGCTGACCCTGCCCCGTTGCGTACTGACACCACCGCATGAGTACTCACGCCCCCGAACATTTGCCATGCACTCATAGCATCAAACTCACCCTCGCAGATCGTCAGTATCTTTTGACCGGCTGAAAACAAATGCTGACCGAACAGTTTACCATCACGCCAGTTACCGGATATAGAAAACTTCTTGTCATCGACCTGACGTTTCTTGTAAGCCACGATGTTTCCCTGTTCGTCACAGTAGGGGAAGTGGTATTGATTATCTACTTCTATAGTACCAAAAAACTGACAGGTGTCCCTGGAAAGTCTCCTATCAATGATCGTTTTAAACTCCCCTTGTACACGAGAGAAGGACTGCTTACTGTTCACAACCTTGAGAGATTCCTCACTAGGTTTAAAGGTAGCCTTACCGCATGAGAAACACTTAGTCCCCCAATCGTACACTGTGAGGGCGTCGCTACTCCCACAGTCCGAACAAGGTTGAGCCGTTAGTATCTGAACACCCATAATACAAATCTCCTATCTATATATAACTATATAGTTTAACTATTAGAAACTATTCAAACCATATAATAAAAATAATAACTAATAACTAACTAATTAATACTACTAGACACTACGTCTTGCTCAATTGACACTTCCAAGAGATCCATCATGACTTGCTTAACCCCGTGTTCTCTCATCAGTTGAGCCATATCCGACAGCACCGCATAGTAGTGAGCTTCATCTTCTGCTGATTCCTCGTTCTCTAAGTCCATCATGAGTGGTCTCCCTTCAGTGCTTCAGTCCAAGTGTCTTCGTCCACCAGCTGACCGTCAATCAAGAAACGCTTAGTGTGATTGGTCCATAGCAATTGGTACTTAGGTTTTCCGTTACGGTACACTTCGTAAACAGTTTCGGTTTGTTTCTCAGAGTTCATCAGAGCCTCCAGGTTGAGTTATAATATCATCGGGGTAGGGTAACCCCCCATCGTTAACTACATCGTCGCTATCGTGCTTTAAATCAGGTCTATCGAGCATGAATACATCGTCCATGTCACTACCCGACAAACAATCGTTGCATAAGTTAATAAATTCTAGCTTCAGATTCTTCCGAGTTGCCTCATAATCTGAGAGCAACCCGTCGCATGCTAGACATTTCATTCGTTCGCCCAGTACTGATCGTCCTCGTAGCGCAGAACAATCAGTTCATCATAAGCGTCATCTTGTTCTAAGCTCCGGTACTGTCCGAGGTACTGACACACTTCCCCGTGACTCAGGGATAGAACGTCATCGGTGATTTGGTCCAGCCTTGCATCGTTCGATTGATTACTCATTGTTTAACCTCCTCGACCCACGTACAGCAGTCGGTAAGTATTGCGGTTGTTTGATCTTGGACTTGGTGAACTTCGCAAAAAAAGCAAACGTAATCCTCGACCACTTCGCACCGATCGCAATCGTGGTTGGGTTTAAGGAAACTTAAATCTATCTCGTTGCCACGCAACGTCACGCCGTCGTTTGTAAAAGTCATCAGCCCCACTCCTTTCTCTCTCCAAATTCAACGGCTTGCTCCCAGCCTTCGTCGTATTCTGCGATTTGCTCTGGTGTCATATCAGACGCTGGGACTCGGATACCCTTGCCCGTTCCGTCGGGGTAGTAATGAGGCTCGTAAGGTCTATGGTACCAGAAATCCGCACCGGCTCGGTCACCAGGTTGCCCGTTCTTCCAAGTTTTCATTTGCTTTTCCTTTTTGGTTTGAATAAAAATAAATCTAACACCGGATTAATATAGCACCGAGAGTATAGCTCGCGCAACCTACCCCTTTTTTGAGGTGAGAAACCGCCGGCCCGTTTGTGCTTTTTCATTAGCTCAGCACGTCGCGCCTGGCGTTGATCGTCAGATAACATAATGTAACCCCCAAACAAAAGACAAGAAAATTCCCAGGTGTATTACACCCAGGACCGTTAGAAGAATATACAAAAGCCTGTTATTTTTCATCGTCCGCCCCTTTCTTTAAAGCCCTTGAGAGCTCGTCTACCGTGTTCAAACAAAACGATACGCCATTCACTAGCGCGTAATCGTTCAGCTTGACAGCGCGCTCTAGGCACGCCACCAATTCAAATTTAAGGTCATCAATTTGTCTCATGGTTTACCCCTAATAAGTTATATTCGATTTAAGTTCCCACTTCTCTACAACAGGTGAGCCATCATCTGCCTCATCTATCACAACATGTGCCACAGTTTTAAGCACTCTAGCATATCGCCATCCACTCCCACCGACTAAGCCTTTGCCACCCACCCATACCCTATGAGGATAGTTTTCTGCCATGCTCCTAGAGTAGTTATCTGGCTCATCATTGAGAGAGTACTCAAAGTGATTAGAGTTTTCTCTCAAGATAAATCTACCCATTGGTTGCTCTGTGTGTGTGTAGTAAGCCATTTTATTTCTCCTCTTAGCAGTTGAACAAATCAATGATTGCATCATTTAGTCCGATGTTATCCTCGAACTCTTGTGATGCACGTTCGCCCCACCATGCGCCCTCAACGATATTGTTACGGGTATCGACCCAAATGTTGGGGCCTCCGAAAGCCACAAGGATCCGCGCCCCGATGCATTCGCGCTGACTGTTGCAGATGTATTCAATGTCGAGAGCGTCTTCTAAATAGTTGTATGCGTTAATCTCTTCGCCGTCTGAGTCAACGCCGTTAGTGATGTCGTACGCTGTTTGTATTACGTGTGCTTTTACTGATGCCATTGTGCTACTCCTTTGGTTATGTGTTTTTGACTAAGACCGCCCGATACTAGCATGGACGGTTTCGGATAATTAATCCTCATCAGTTAGCCTGAAAGTTACCAATCGGACAACCATCCCTCTTGATTTTCCCATTTTATAAAGTCAGCTTCTGCGGCGCTAAGTGCGTCTTTCTCAGACATTTCACAATTTTCTTCTAGACTAATCGCCCAATTTTTAATCCAATTTTTTTCAAAGATTTTCTGCTGCTTTTTATTCATGTTTGGATATAAGGTTTCCATTTTTGCTTTTCCTTTTAATTAATTAAATGTGCGTTGCGAAGTGCATTTTATTTAGTTTTCAATGGCAATACAATGACACACTTATGGCTAATTTATGGCTATTCAGTTATTCGTTATTAATCAATAACTTATATAGGCAAATCAACGATCGCACTGTTGTCAATACAACCATAGCCGAAACAGTACAGAACCGCTTAGACGCGCTCTGAAAGCCTCTCAGGGCTATGTGTGTCATTCCCGCAACGCCGGGCTCCTGGTTTGTCTCATTTTTACCACACCCCTCTCTGTTTTCTATCCGCACTCCCTAGGTCTATTTATATTGGTTAAAGGGTACACACTGAACACACACTTTCTCTCGACAGTCTTGACAGTCTTATAACTCATATAACTCTTATAGATGACCTAACTGACTTAGAAGACCTGTAAAGACACGGGGGGAGGGTCTAGCCAGGCGCCAGCTACCTATAGATACCTTAACAGATACAAAAAAGAGCTAAAATAGGAATAATTCTGCATAAATTAAAGAGTAACTATATAGAAAAAAGACATTTAGAAACATATGGTTATATTTATATCTAATATTGTACATTCAGAACTAAAAAGAATAGTCCTGCAAAGGTAAATAGTCCTTGACTTTTACCGCAAAGTATGCTACACTCAACCCCACTATACAGGTGTAAGAGAAAAGACTATTCAAACCCATAATAAAAAATAATAACTAGAAAAGATTTTACAACTTAGCACTGTATAGCTTTTATTAGTTACTAATAGACCTGAAAGGATAAACTTTTATGTCCCTTGAAGATCCTCAGCCTAAAAAACGCGGAAGAGGTAGACCTCGAAAGACTGAAGTTGAAGCTAAAAAGAAACGAAACAAGGTTGGTCGTCCTCCAGGAGAAACGGCTAGGATTAAAGAGTTTCATGCAAGGCTGTTAGCTACGAGTGGTGAAACAGTTATTAACACAATCATTAAGAAAGCTCTTGATGATGAAGATAAAGATCAAGTAGCGTGTCTTAAGATGTGTATTGATCGTGTGTTACCGATGTCGTACTTTGAGAAAGGTAAGGACACAGCAAGAGGAAACGTTAACATCCAGATATCAATGGTAGGTGACGCTAAGGCAGAAGTTATAGATCAACCGCAGGATATTGAATACGAGACCGTAGATGTCAGACCTG
>PDMW01045170.1_pt1 | contig 11304 bp, 6 predicted proteins | sample 1515511 | NCBI WGS metagenome assembly PDMW01 (sample SAMN07343023, study PRJNA328102) | Marine metagenome, whole genome shotgun sequencing project. | biome: marine; feature: bay; material: water; isolation source: viruses from water sample < 0.22 micron filtered, nuclease treated, low... ... | reverse complement strand
ATTAAAAAGAAAGTAACACCTAAAGTAGAAGTTAAAAAAGAAACTACTACTCCTGTAGAAAAGAAAGGTACTAACAGAGGTCCTGTTTCTTTTAGTAAAGCATTTAGACAAAATAAAGATGCTGGTAAGAAAGAGTTTACTTGGAAAGGTAAAAAATATCATACTAGAACTAAAGAAGAAGAAGCTAAGAAAAATAAAAAGACAACTCCACCTAAGAAAAAAAATAATGCATCAAGTCTTGTAACTAGAACCAGTGCTCCTACAGGATTAGAAGTTTTAATGAGTGGTCCTAAATATAAAGGTGGAGGTAAACGATAGTGACTCATAATTTAAAAGAAATACATGAAGACTATTGTAAAACAAACGAAGATATAGATAAAAGTTTGTTTACAGATTTGTGTCATCAATTTAATATGATGATAATGGATTATATTTTAGAAGGTAAAGAGTTTAACATGGGGCATAACTTATCCACCATATCTATTACTAGGAGAGACAGAGATCCTCGATCTCCTAGGATAGACTGGGGGGAAAGTAATAAATATAAAAAAGAGTTATTAGAAGAAGGTAAAACGTTATATGATTCTATAACAGAGCTTGGAACTAAATGGTATATCTACCATACTGATGAGTTCTATTGCAGATACTACTGGAGAAAAGGAAAATGTAAAATTTCTAATAAGTCTGCTTACAGGTTTGATGCTACAAGAGGTATAAAAGGTAATAAAGAAAAGTTAATACATCTATTAAAAGAAGATGACTTAGCATACTTAAAATTTAAAAAACAATAACATGGCTAAAAAGGGGAAGAAAAAAGGATCAGATGGTAAAGCGTGCTGGGAAGGATATTATTATGCAGGCTATGATTCTAAAAATAAAAAAGATATTTGTAAACCTGTAAAGAAAAAAGAGACAGGAGGGTTTTTAGAACCACCAATTGAAAAAATTTAATTATGAGTATATACAAAACAGTATCAAGTAAAGTATTAATAAGAAAAATATTTAGAGATCTTAAGCCGTCAAAAGATAACTGGATAGATGACGCTATAGAATGGATAGGAGAGGCATTAGAGCATATTGGGGCTGCACCACAACTATGTCAAAAGCAATGTGTTTTAGATATTAAAGATCATAAAACAATGATGCCTTCTGACCTATACTATATAAATCAAGTTGCAATTAATAGTACAGTTTCTAGTGCTTCTGCTAAAGAGTTAGATGAGCTAACACAAAAAGTTATAGATTTAAAAACTCAAATTGTTGATGCTCAAGCAAATGGATTAGAATACTCAAGCACAACATCAGTGCTACATGATATAAATAGTAGAATAGTATTATTAGAAAATGTATATTTCTCAGGAAATAATAATATGCAACCTTTACAATACGGAGCAAGTACTTTTCACGCAAGCATGCATTGTGATGATTGTGTAAATGAAAATGTTTCTCATGAAGAAACTTATATTGTAGATTGTGATTATATAAAAACATCTTTTAGATCAGGTAAAATTTGTATAAGCTATATGGCTATGCCTACTGATGAAGATTGTTACCCTTTAGTACCTCAAGACATAAGTTATCAAGAAGCTATGTTTTGGTACGTATACAAAAAGATTTTATTATCTAATCCACAGTTTAAAAATAATGGAATAGATTATAATTTTGCAGATCAAAAATGGAAGTATTACTGTACGCAAGCTAGGAACGCAGCTAACTTCCCAGACATAGATAGAATGGAAAGCTTTATGAATCAATGGGTTAGGTTAATACCAGACATGAATAGACATGATTCAGCATTTGAAAATTTAAACACACGAGAAAATTTATATAGAAGCTAATGGCAGAAAAGAGATTTGTAAAAGGATTATTTAAAGATACTGGTCATATAGATCAACCAGAAGGGTCATGGAGACATGCTCGTAACATGGTTATTAACTCTACAGATGGGGCAGTTAGTAATGAAGCAGGTAATCATATGAAAGGCCACTTAGGTCAAGATCCTGTAGTAGGAGCTCAAAATGATAAAGTTATAGGTACTATTGAAGTTTCTGAAGATAGAACTATATTTTTTGTTACTGATGTAGTTAATAGTATACCAAGAAGCGAAATAGGTATTTATGAAGACAATATATATACTGTATTATTTAATCCTAGTATTGTGCTTAACCCTCAAAATGATTTAAACTTTAAAGAAAGTAATCCAATTGAAGGTACTTTTAAAGTTGACTCTAAAGGAGATTTAGTTGTGTATTGGACAGATGATTTAAATCCTCCTAGAGCTTTTAATGTAGACAGACAAAGAAGAGAAAGTACTGCTGTAAGTCAGTTATATGGTACACCTTCTCCGCAAATAGATAATATAGATATATTAAATTTATTTCCGTACTCTGGGCCTGTACCACATATATATGTTGGAGACCAATGGTGGGGACCTCCTTTTTTCCAAGACGTAGTTAAAGAAGGTGGAGGACTATTAACTGGAGTTTACTATTTAGCATTAGCATATGTAGATAATGATTTAGTAGCAACTAACTATTTAACAGTATCTAACCCTGTATCTATTGTAGAAGAGTATGATCATACAAGACCAACTACTAAAAAAGATGGAGCTAAAGAAGGTAGTCAAACTTCTAAATCTCTTAAATGGAGGGTTACTAATTTAAATGAAAACTATAAATTTATAAGGGCTGTTGTAATAAGAAAGATGGGGGAAGCTGTAGATGCTTTTAAACTTTCAGATTTAGAAATAAAGTTAAACTCAGCTTCTCCAGCATTTCAAGAAATTACATTTAGTGGATTAGAAACAAAAGCTACAGGATCTGTAGAAGAAGTTATAATAGACACTATAGCTTATGATACAGCTAAAACTATCCAACAACTAGATAACGTTTTATATTTAGGAAATACAACTCGTGTTACAGATTTAGGTTATCAAAAACATGCAAACCATATTAAAGCTAGATCTTTTGTAAAAAAAATTGAAGACTTTGATGAAATATGGGCTACTGCAGATGGGCTTCAATCAGGCTATGCACAAAGTAAAGTTGATGAAGGAAATTATGTTGAAGATAGTAAATCATATAGATATATACCTAATATAACAAACTATAGAGGTTATATGAGAGATGAAGTATATGCTTTTTATATAGCTTTTATTATGAATGATGGTAGCATGTCTTATGCTTATCACATACCAGGAAGAGAAAGTATATCTTCTAGTTATGATACTTATGATTTAATTGGTACTCACGATGAGCTTGATGTTGTTCCTTCAACTTCAGTAGCTTCAAGAGCTTTAAGAGATTTAAGTGCTGACGCAAAAATATATCATTTTTATGATAAAAGCTGGGTTAATACTGGAGCAAATTCTCATTCGTCAGGGGCAAGACATATGCAATTTTGGAACAACGCTACAGAAACTTATCCTAACACATCTAACTTTGATATATTTAATGAAGGGGTAAACGTAGGGAGTTTAAAAGGGAAAAAAGTTAGACATCATAAAATGCCTTCAAATGCTAACTCTGCAAGAACAACAGTTGAACCAGATTTTAATATAAACATATTAGATTCAGTTTCAGATCCTACTCCTGTATTAGCAAATATATATACTGGAAGTTTTAAAGCTAAATTACATAATGGTAGTTATAATTACCCTAATCCTAGTTGCTTACCTGATACACAAGGAAATGACTGGTTAACTAACAGTCTTGCTATTGTAGATATGGACCAACTATTTAATGATGTTCCAACTAATGGAGTGTCTGCATCTAGTACTGTTTATTCTGGAAATACTTTTACAGCTCAAGCTACTTGCACAGTAACATGTGAAATGTACGTGATGTTTTTAAACGATCATAACTCTTCTCCTCACAATGCTAGCGGAAGATTTAAAGTTCAAGGTGGAGCGGCAGGCCCAACTACTACTTTAAATATTAAACCAGCAAGATCTGGGATTTGCATTCCACCTACACCTGTATATGGAGGAACTTATGCACTTCAAATGGGGGCAGGAATACTACCAGGACCACCTACGTCTACAAGTCACATGACAGGAACGTGGACTGTAACATTAAATGCTGGAGATAAACTTAATTTTACAGCAAGTGGTTATGAAAACAGTAATGGTAGTAAAAAAATAACACCTTTATGTCATAACAAAACTCAAAATGTTGGTGTATCTGGTATGTTAGGAAGTTTTACAACAGACTCTTGGGTTAAATATACAGTAGCATATGGAGCAGCTGAAGATTATCATGATGCTAATATTAAACATGATGTTAATCTTTTAGGAATGCATTTTGATGATATAAAAATACCTGCATCATACAAAGATAAAATACAAGGATTTAGAATATTTAGAGCTGATAGAAAACATTCAAATAAAACTGTTTTAGGTCAGAGTCATATAATACCCATGAAGCAAGAGTTTGGTGTATTAGGATTATGTAAAGAAGCTTCAACTGTAGGTCAATTAGAATTTGCTGCTCAAGTACAATCTGGGCTAGGCTTAGAAGCTGAGTTATTTCAGGCCTTAGGCGCTTGGGCTAAAGGAGCAGGAGGATATACTCCGTCAACGGGACCGTCTTCTCAACGTTTTGATTTTGGATATAAATTTATACAATTTTATGATTTTGGATTATTAAGAAAGAAAAATAGTTTAGCTCCTGCTACACATATTCAAGTACAATATAGAACTGCTGATTTAGTATGGAATGGTCCAGAAATAAATCAACCTAAAAAAATGATTACAGTATTATCTGGTGGTAGTCTTACTACGCCTTATGATGTTAAAGAAGTTTGGGGGTATGATAATGAAGCTGCGTCAGGAACTGCTGGTAAGTTTCAAAACTGTTATGAAAGAGCAGTTAATAGTGCTTTGTTTGTTGGTGGAAGATATGACAGAGCATACGCAGCTTGGCAATCTAACGATTGGAATGTTAATAGAGTTTTAGGACAAAAAGCAAAATCTTATATACAAGGAGATACAATTTTTAGAGCAGCTAGTTTAGGATTTGGAGGAAAGCTAGTAAATCTAGGAGGAAATTCTTCTGTTGTTTTAGGTATTGCTGATAAATTAGAAATACCAGCAGTATATTCTCAACAAGCTGTAACTCAACCAGCTGAAATGTTTGGTGTTTACAATCCAGGATTTGGTTTTAATTTAGTTACTAGAGATGAAGATCAAGTTAGAGGAGATAATAGTTTACCTAGCACAGATCTTAATCATAACCCTAGACATCAAAATTATATTATAAATTTAAATTCATTTAAAACAGATGTATATAAAAATATAGACAATCAAGAATTAGTTTGGACAGGGTGGGAAGTTTATGGAGACGAGCTAGATAATTTTTTATATGACGATGGATCAATATTTGTACCTTCTACATCTGGTACATTTTCAACAGAAGACATTACTCCAATAGGAGCATCTTGTCCAGGTATTTTTGGAGGAGATACTTTTATAGCTAGATATGGTGTAGCTGAAGCGTACTCACCTTCAGACGATCAAACTCTTGCAACACCTGAATCTTCAATACATTCTTATATTGTTGAAAGTACAGATAATATAGCTCTTAGACATGCTGAAAGTGATGATAGTTTATACTATCCTGGCTCTATAGCAAAAGATGTTTTAAGTGTATCAGGAAGAGACAGTGATTTAAATCATATAGATAATTTAAAATACAATGATAATTATTCTGCAAATAATGATATGCGAGTAGCATTCCCATTACCTTTAAGAGATGTACTGCAAAATGATTTTCCTACAAGAACACACAGAAGTGCTAAGAACGATACTACTAGTATTATAGATAATTACAGAATTTTCTTAGCTAATCAATTTAAAGACTTACCTAAAAATAGAGGAGAACTTTGGAAGCTCTCAAGCTTTAATAACTTACTATACTTTCACATGCAAGAAAGTTTATTTGCAGCACAAGGTAAACAAACTATGTCTATGAAAGATGGTAGTGAAGCTTTTGTGGGTAGTGGTGATATATTCCAACAAGATCCAAATGAGTTAATACAAACAGAAGGAGGATTTGGTGGAACACAATCTCAATATGCTACATTAACTACAAGATACGGATACTTTTTTGTAGATCAAGCTGCAGGTAAAGTATTTATGATGAAAGAATCTTTAGATGAAATTAGTAAAATGGGAATGAGAAATTGGTTTAAAGATAACTTACCATTTATACTGTCTCCTTATGGCGTTAGCGATGATAATCCATTACAAAGATTTGGACTTCATGCTACATATGATTCAAAATTTAAAAGAATATTATTAACTAAAAGAGAAATTACTCCTACTGCTTCATTTTTACAAATGCTACAAACGTTTTATATTCCTTTTGGTTCTGGAGGTTCTTTTTTAAATATAAGGTATAACCCAAATCTTAATCTGTTTCAACAAGCTACTTTGTTTGGAGGATGGTCAAATATAGGTTGGAATAATGCAACGTATTTTAATCAAGATATAACTGGTTGGACTGTGTCTTATTACCCAGAAATGGGTGTGTGGGGTAGTTTTCACGATTACACTCCATACCATTATTTTAAAACTTCAAATAGTTTTTATTCTTTAACTGATCAATATCCAAGACCTGTAATATTTGCTACTAGTGGTACTCAATTTGGTAATGCAGGAATATGGAAACACAATCACACAGGGCAAGATACACCTTTTGCAATTGGAGATGGTTATGGAGTTTACTACCAAGAAAACATAGGATTAACTGTTACTGATAATGTTTGGGTAACAACACTAGTTGATCATCATCCTTTTGAATTTGAGTTTATACATAACGAATATAAAGGAGAAGACACATTAGTTTCTGCGTTTAACTATACTCTTGAAACATATAACCAAGCTAATATTAGTGTATTAGAGCATGGGTTTACACAATATTTTTTATATAATACTTTTCAAATGTCTGGAACACAAGATTTAGAGTATTTAATAAACACAAGAAGAATAGGTAATAATTGGAAAATAAATAAGTTTAGAGATATGGCTGCAACAGCTGTAGATACAAGTACTTATTACATGTCTACTAATACTAATGTTACAGGATTAGTTAACACAGGAACTGTAACAACTTCTTCTACACAAAATATGTTTATATATGATGGTATGTCTAAAAGTGTAAACGCAGCATACTTAGATTTAGCTAAAAATTGGAACCTACAAAGGAAGTTTATAGACAAGTGGGTAGGAATCAGATTAATTTATAATAATATATCAAATAATTCATTAAATTTGTACGCTACAGATGTAGTTGTACGTAAAATGCATAGATAACAATGGCAAAATACAAATCAAAATACAGTACTAAAAGAAAAAGGAAATACGTAGCGGGAGGAATGTATGCAGATAATACTGTAGCATCTGCTGGCCAAGGGTCTGTAGGAACAACTGCTAATATAGTTTTTCAAGAAAGCAATCCTGCTATATTAGATGCTAAATTACAACAACTACAAGATTCTAAAAACAACGCTATGGCAAATAGTGATAAAATGGCAACTGAAGTAGAACAACAGGATCAAATAGATAAACAAAACGTAGCTTTAGCTGAGCAAGAAAGTAATCAGCAATTTGAGTCTGGAGAAAATTTAGCTAGACAAGGTATGGAAAGCTATGATAAATTTTCAAAAGGAGCACAAGCAATAGCTACTAAACAGGCAGGAAAGATGGCAGCTGAAAACGCTGCAAAATCTATTGCTGGAAAAGAATTTGGAAACGTAGCTAGGCAAAAAGCTGCAGAAACTTTTGTCACTAAGGCACCGGGTGCGGCAGCAGGAACCCCTTTAAATGTAGTAGGAGGTAATCTGCCAACTTATGGTTTACCTGCAGCACCACCACCAAGTATACCAGTACCAGGAGTAGTTCCTCCACCAGCACCTGCAGTTAATGCAGTGACTAATGCAGGGGCAACAGTAGGAACAGAAATTGGTAAAGAAGTAGTTACAAAAGGAGCTAGTAAGTTTGCGGGAGTTGGAGGTGCCGGAGCAGCAGGAACAACAGGAATAGCTAAGTTTGCTACATCAGGAGCTGGTTTAGGTACTATAGCATCTTTGGCTGGTATGGGGATTAGTAAGCTATCTGATGATGGAGATGCAACTAGGTCTAATTTTGGTGAGTATTCTGGATCTATATTAAGTTCTGCAGGTACAGGAGCAGGAATAGGATCTTTATTAGGTCCTGTAGGTACAGCTGTAGGAGCAGGTGTTGGCGCTATATATGGTGCAGCAAAACAATTTTTTGGAACTAGAAAAGCTAAAAGAGAAGCTAACAGAGCAGAAGTTGCTAAAAAGAAAAGAGTAGGTAAATATAATAAAGAATTAACACAAAACTTAGCTAGTGCTACTGCACAAGCTAAAGCAGGGGAGTTAGAACAAAAAACATATTCAGGATATGATCTCGGAAGAAACGTTGTTGCAAGACAAGGAGGATTAAGAATGCCTAAATATATATAAAATAAAAATATGAGAAATAGAATATTACAAAGACTAGAAGCTAAAAAGAAATCAATGAATAAGTACGGAATGGGAGGTAAACAATTACCAGGAGGTAAGGCCATACCTATAGATGGAAGTGACGCTGTTGAATTTATTGGGAGAACTCATGATGATGGTGGTATTATGGTAGACTCTAAAACAGAAGTAGAAGATAAAGAAACTATGGACAAAGTTACTATGGCTAAAGGAGGGGAAAAAGATTATTTCTTTTCTTCGTATTTAAAGAAAGGTGGTAGATCTTACGCTGACATGCATAAACAAATTTTAGCAGAAGGTGGAGGACAAGAGGATATAGATTATTTAGCTAAAATGCAAGAAGCAGCAGCAGGAAGAAATCCTAAACAAGTAGCTAGACATGGTGGTATTAAAAAGTATCAAGCTGCAGGTGTAAAAAATAGTGAAGAAGGTAGGAAATATAGAGTAGCATCAGACGATGTATATGGAGGTATTGATGATAATATGGGAACAGTTCCTGATTATCAACCAGGATATTCAGTAGACGGTGTTCAAATGTATACGGGTAAAGGAGATTCTGCGTTTCAAGAACAATTAAAAGATCCAGAGTTTAGAGATCAGTGGATGAAAAATGTAGACCCTGAAGTATTAAAGGCGGCAGGCATTGAAAGTTTTGAAGATATGGGGAGTGCAGATAATGTAACAGCATATCAAAATGCTTGGAACGATGCAAACCCAGAAAATAAAGTTGCTGTAGATGGTAAGTTTGGAGAACAAACATTTAGAACAGCTAGAGTAAAACAAGAAGAAGGAACGCCAGAAGAAACTCCAGTAGTAGAAGAAACTCCAGAAGTAGATACAGAAATACCAGAAGAAAAAAAGAAAGATTATACTGGTACTCTTTTAGGGTTAGGTAGTATGATACCAGCAGTTATGGCTTTTAATGATAAACCTGACTATATGAAAGAACCAGATTTACAAGCACCTGGAATAGTTAAAGCTGAAAGAGTAGCTAAACAACATTTAGATAGAGTTGATTTTAATGATCAACTGTCTCGTAATGCATCAGATGCAGGAGCTATGAATAAATTTATTGAAACTTCTGGAGGAGGTCCTGCTAGTATGGCAAACAAAATGGCTTTGTATGCTAAAAAACAACAAGGAGATAGAGACATTAAAGCTCAAGAAGGTAGAGCTAATATAGCTATAGCTAATGAAGAGGCTAATATGGACAACGCAAGAAAAGTAAGAAATGCTAACGCTGAGTTAGATGCTAGTAAATTTAATGTAGGGTCTCAAGAAAGAGCAGCTAATGCTAATATTAGGAACTCAATGTACACAGATGAGTTTAATAGAGGTGCAGATGCTTCAACTAAAGACAGAAGATTAAATGCTGTACAATATGGAATTAACACTCTTGCATCTTTACATAGAGATAAACTTATGTATAAAGCTAGTGGAGATGTTTCTGATGCAATAGATGGAGGTAGAGGAGCTTTAGATAGATTTAATAATAGATCAAACAGTATACTTCCTTATAATGAAACAACAACTACAACTGAAGAAACAACAGCTAAAAGAGGAGGGTATAGACAACTTAAAAATTTAAGAAGATAATATGGCAAATAAATATAGTAGATATGAATTACAACCTTTTCCTAGTTTGTATGTAGACAACAAACAACCGGAAATATCAGCGTTGTTAGCAGACAGGTATGACAAAAACAAAACTTCAAAAGACTTAATTGATAGAACGTTATCTCAATTAGAGTTATTAGAAGGAGATAGAGGTCATTTAGAAAGAATTAAAACAGATGTTAAAACAACACTTAAAGATCACACAGCTAAAGGAGATTGGGAAAATTCTTCTTTAGTAGTTGCAGATGCTGCAATGTTAGTAGAAACAGATAAGGGTTTAATATCTGCAAATAAATCTATGCAGAACAGACAAGCTGAAATAAAAGCTATAAGAGAAGCTAAGATTAATGGTATTCCTATGTTAGATTTTGGAAAAAATGTAAGACAAACACATGAGTCTTATTATTTTGATGAGGCAACTGGAGCATATGTAACTAATATTTATGAACCTCAAGTAACTAAGCAATTAGATTATAGAACTAGAAAAGAAAAAATGATAGGTAAGATACCTGCTAGTCAATATAATGCTATGATGGCTGGTATAAGTAGAGGCCAAACTAATAAGACTGCATCACTTGTAGTTGATCAGTACATACAAGACACTGCAGAAGGACAACAAGAGTATAGAAAAATAATGGAAATAGATTTACCACAATCTTTACCAATAGAAGAAAGAGAGAAAGCAGCTAAAGCGCAGATACTACAAGACTTTAGAGAAGTTGCAAGACAACAAGAATATAATAAAAATTCTGGTGTACCAAATCAAGGTCAAGGAGGAAATAGTATAGCTCCTGGTATAACTATTACATCTAGTCAAGATAGTAAGATTATAACTGGGTTTGATAAAGCTGATGATAAGATTAGTAAGATGAATAAAACTAACATTGTTTTACTAAAGCAGTTAGAAAACGCAACAAATGATGAAGAGAAAGATATGTATCGTTTACAAATAGCAAATAATAATAAACTTTTAGATTCAAGTCTTAAAAAACTTGCTAACACTAGTGAAGAAGGTAAAAAAGCTTATGATGATTATTTATCATTAACAGATAGATTTAGAGATTTAGGTGAAGATGGAGAAATTCTTTTAGCAAGTACTCAATACCTTACATTAAATACTAACGATACAGATACAAGCTGGGGTGCCATTGCAAGAAATACTGCTATTGGTGCTGGTGTAGG
>PDMW01006231.1_pt1 | contig 11343 bp, 9 predicted proteins | sample 1515511 | NCBI WGS metagenome assembly PDMW01 (sample SAMN07343023, study PRJNA328102) | Marine metagenome, whole genome shotgun sequencing project. | biome: marine; feature: bay; material: water; isolation source: viruses from water sample < 0.22 micron filtered, nuclease treated, low... ... | reverse complement strand
TCAGTATGAATGAAATTCAAAACTGCTTCATGGTCTGTAGGTGTTTCAACCATAGATGGATTAATAGTGACCTCACTTGATGTGGTGGTCAACATAGGATTGTCAAACATTTCCATTGGAACTACTTTCCAATATGCTCTACCATCTTTGTAAAATCTCTTCTCTAATGCACTATCTGAACTATAGGCTTTCTTTCTTGTTCCAGTTCCTATTTCAGAAGTGAACTTGTTTCCTTTGATATCAAAGGCGTTGAAACGATTTCCACTTTTTTCAACTTTTACGATTACTGATTCCATTTGTTTTTTCCTTTTGTTTGATTACTGATTACAACTAAATATAACACACAATGCCTATACGAGTCAAGCATTATTTTAAAGTATTTTATATTTTAAATAGTTTGGAAGTGTTTTGCTAACCAAGTAGAAGAACTCATTTGGTGTAACATCCATTGTAGTCATTATACCTATTGTAGTAATAAGACCACAGATTAAAAAATCTTTTTTATCTAACTTCATTGTTTTTTCCCTTTTTGTCATATATGAATATAGGGCAAAAAACTAATACAAGTCAAGTGTTTTTTTTAATTATTTTTACCAAACACTCCAACCACCATCAACTAATATATTTTGTCCAGTTGTATATGATGATGCATCAGATGCTAAGTATACTACTGCTCCAGGTAATTCGTGTGGTTGTCCTACTCTTTTCATTGGTGTTCTTTCACTCAGACTAACTATGTATCCTGGTCTATCTGGACTTCCTGGAGACTTTTTAGGAAAGTGCCCTGGACTAACACAATTAACTCTGATACCTTGTGATGCATATTCTGTTGCTAATCTTTTTGTCAATTGTAATACTCCACCTTTTGCAACAGAGTACATTATACTTGAACTTTTTACTTCTTGAAATACACTTTGGTCATGCCCAACAACACCATAGATAGAAGATATATTTATAATTGAACCACTTCCTCTTTCTAACATATTAGGTAATACTGCTTGTGAACAAAAGAAAACATGGGACAACATAGTATTGAGACCACTATCCCATTCTTGTTTTGTTACCTTTAAAATATCTTCTCTCTTCTCACTAAATGCATTATTTACAAGGATATCAATATTAACTAAACTATCTCTTATTTCTTTAATACACTCATACACTTTGATTTCATCTGTAACATCACACTCCATCAAAGTTACATTTTTGTATTTACTTAGACTGGCATACTTTACTGGACTTCTTGTTAATACAAATACGAATGAACCGAAGTCTGCTAATGCCTTTGCTATTTCAGAACCAATGTGTCCTGCTCCAGTAACTACAGAAACTCTGTTTTTTAAATTGAATATATTATTATAGTGATTTTGTTGTGGTTGGTGTTTTACCATCGTAACAACTTTTCCTTTCTACAATCATGATAGGCCCGTCATGTAGTTCTGCTCTTTTATAATCCTTTAACGCTTCATCTGGTGTACTTGGTTCTAATATTGGAAACTCAACTAACTTTCTAAATACTTCAGTTAGGTCTTGAGAATGTGTTGGACCAGAATAAAAAGGCCCACTATCAGCAACTATAGTTCTTAGAATAACATTTGGTTTAAATTCACCATGAGATATTCTTTCAAGTTGACTTATATGGTTGCCAATAGCATCTGCTGCTACTAACATAAAGTCTTGCCTTTCATAGTACACAACTGCTTTAAATCCTTCAAGTGACATACCAAGTGCCATACTACCCATTAGATTTTCTACTACTGGAGTTTCTATCTTTTGTGAATCATCAACACCACTCAATGTTCCCATAGCATTACCAAACTCTCCACCAAGATTATATCCAAGAAATATAGTTGACTTATCATCACCAAGGTCTGTCATTGCTTTTGTTATAGCACCTTTGTAGTCTAAATCAGTTCTGTAATAGTTTGGAAAGTCTGCTAATTCAACTTTAGGTAATCTTGGAAAATATTCTTCATCTGTTTTCTTAATTTTATTTGTTTTGGATAAATCACAAAAGTCTTTTGTTCTGGCATGTGGATAAGGTAAAGTGTAATTATATCTTCTAACACAATCTGGCCATGGTGGTACTTCATCAGTTCCCCAACGATGTTTCTTTTTTGCTATAATTGACATATCGTTATCTTCAACAACAAACTCACAAGGTAAATCCCAACCATCAACATAACGAACTGATTCTGCAAAATGACCAGTATCTTCTGCTCCATCACCCACAAAACACCAAACTTTGTTATTAGAACCTTTTCTCTTTAGTGCCATTGCTAAACCAACTGCTATACCAGGAATACCACCAACTATTGCTGAAGAAAAGAATTTCTTTTCTTTGTCATAGATAAACATACTTCTACCATTCATCACCCTATCTTCTACAATTTCTGGTTCTATACCATGTAAGTATGCTTGATAATGATTTCTATGAGTTGCTAAAACCCAATCTCCATCCTGGACTTCATCAAAGATTTTAATCAGTTGGTCTTCATTACCACCACATAAGTGAAATAAAAAAGGTAACTGATTATCATTATACTTATCAATTAATCTTTGTTCAAATTCTATAAGTTGTTCTTTAGTATATCTTGCCATAATTACTCCATGTCAATAATACAACGACCAGAAAAACCAAGTCCTGCTCGTATTGTATCAAGAGCTTCATTAATATTTGAAAGTTTATATCTTCGTGTTATCAGACTATCTAACTTTAGTGTACCTTGTTTGTACAAGTTAAGATATCTGCTTATATCTATTTGTGGTGTTGTTAGACCACCATCACTATCCATCAAAATTTTTCCTTTAAAGTGTTGTAACATATTATGAAATGTAACATTTTCATCTGGTTTAGGTTGACCTACCATGATAGTTTTACCACCACCTTTAGTAAGATTACAAGACATCTCAATTAAGTTAGGTCTTCCAGTTGTATCTATAAATACATCAGTTCCAGATGAACCAACTATTTTTTTTACTTCTTCCATAACATTTTGTTCTGTAGAATTTATAGTATGTGTTGCTCCATATTCTTTTGCTAACTCAAGTTTCTCATCATGTAAGTCAATAGCAATAATTGGATAACCAGATACAAGAGATGCTCCTTGTATTATATTCAGACCAACTCCACCAGCTCCTATCACTCCAACTGACTGACCTATTTTTAATTGTGCTTCATTATTTATGATGCCTAAACCAGTCGTAACACTACAACCCATTAATGCTGCTATGTCATATGGAATTTCATTATCAATTCTTGTTACTCTATTTTCAGATACTACAGAAATTTCATTGAAAGTTGTTACTAAACCAGAACCAACCCTTTCTCCATTTGGTGTATGATACACTGGGAATTGAGATTCTATTCCACTTCCTTGTCTCCAATGAAGAACAACTCGGTCTCCTTTTTTTACAGATGTTACTCCATATCCAACTTTTAAAACTTCTCCACCACCCTCATGTCCCATAAGACATGGAAGAAATTCTTCTCTCATTTTAGTGCCACCAATCTGTCCAAGTTGAGCACCACATATACCACTACTATGAATCTTAACCAAAACTTGTCCATAGTCTGGATTTGGGACATCAAGTTCTTGAATATGTAATGGTGTATTGAATTGAGTTAAAACCGCTGCTTTCATATTGTAACCTATTATCTAAAGTTTGTATTACTACTACTTAAATATATATTTTGTATGAGACTTGTGATATTAGTATCATCATAAATGTCATGTACCATATAATAAGTATCATTCAAATCTTCCAGACGGATATAATTTATGCTCCTAAACAGATTTTTATCATACTCTATTTCACTATCAAAATAAATAGCATAATGATACAAGTCCATTCCCCATTTTGATGCTAATGTTAAATCTACGTTTATGGCATGTGCCCTTTGAAATGTTTGTGCCATTGCCTTTTTAAAAAGAATTAACTTACACGACCATATGTATGCTTGGTTCAATAAATCATCTGTATGAAAATTTGCTCTTACTTTCATTGTAACCACCCCTTTTCTGGCACAGTAAAATAGTTACTCAAACTTTTATCTGTATCTTCTGTAGCAAAGAAAAAGGTCTGAAATAACCTTGAATTATATTTTGTAGTACCAAAATATCTTTGACTTGAATGCCAATAATCACCTCTATATAATATGAGTTTATTAAATTCATTTGATATCTCATCAATCAAGTTCCATTTAGTAAAATCAGCACCATCAGACATACATATTTTGTTTAATCCACTTAATTGTTCATCTCCATGATTCATTGGATTGTTTGTATCTTCTAAAAGTGGAAGTCTTCTTCTTAAACCAGTTTCTTTATGTTCGTAAAAACCAGTACCACTATTGTTTGGTGGGTTTGGTGTTAAGAATAAAACACCTGCCCAAGTACCTGGTTTATCTGTATGAATCCAAGACCTATCTGTACAAGTGCAATATTGAAACAATCCATTGAAAGGATTATCCCATTTTATAATTTTTCCATGTATAGGTTCTATAGACTTTTCAATTCTTGAACGAACTTCTTCTATTTGTATTCCAACATTTTTCTTGGTTCTGTTACCAGGAAAGTTTGATGAGACACCATAGATATTAGTACTCTCATCCATAGTAATATATTCTTGTTGTAATGCCCAGTTTCTAACTCTATATGGTTCTTCGTAGAAGTTTCGTATTGTAAGGTAATCTATCATGATAATCTAAACATTACTAAATATTGATTTGGGTCTTTTTCTGTTATATCTTCAATTGGTCTTCCACCATTGTAAAGTGGTGATAATGGTGTATGTGTTCCAGTTCTTGTATATTCTTGAAAAAAGTCAACAACATTATTTAGATTATACGGATACATATGTAAATTTTTTGGTGTAAAAAATGAATATCCTTTTATAAAATCATTTGGTAATATATCACAATTATGTTCAACATCCCAATGACTAATTAACAAATACTTTGAACCACTCTTTTTAAAATTTTCAATAGTATCTAATGCTTGTTCTGTACTAATATGTTGAAAAACATCCCTACATATTATTAAGTCTGCTTTTCTACATACACCTTTTGTCATATCAAGTTGAGAAAAACTATAGTCTGAATATTCTAAATTATTTTTTTCAACTTGTTCTTCAACTATTTCATATCCATGATAATCAACACCTAATTCTTTGTAACCAACTTTATATTCCCAGTTTCCAAATGTACCACCAGCAATCATATTGACAGATTTGATATTATATTTTTTTATAATGTTTTGTATTTCAGTAATAACTCCTCTACTTTCTACAACATCTAATATACTACCACCACCACAAGGTGCTCCATGAGCGTTTTCTATTTCATATATTCGTGTAAAAGATTCCTTATTTGTTTTTCCAGCCAACTCACTTTGTTGTAGAACAACATTTTGTCTGTTAACCTCTACTACATATTCAGTAGTTTCTATAGAATATAAATAATCTCCCATCACTACCATATCAATCTCTCTATCAAAAACCAACTTCATTACTTTATCCGGATGGTTTACATTATTAACATCTGGTGTCTTAAAATCTGTTATGATTAAATTAGTTTTACCCGTTATTTTTTCATATTCAGAAAATGTATCATAGTATTTTTTATCTCTATGTATTACATCATTCATATCACTTCTAAAATTCTTTATATCACCTTGTACACTTCTACCCAATCTTTTACCAAGAATGTCTACAGACCAAGGTTTTGAGTTTCTTGATAATATCTTAGAGTCTTCGTAAAAACCTATAACTAAACCTCTTTCTAAATATCCTGCTAACATAAATGGTGTAAACTTAACACGACATATATAAGGTAGAACATTTATTTTATCAAACGATTTTTTAATTTCATACTCAGTAAAAGTATAATTGTTTTCATCTATAAATTCTTGTATTGTATCCGTTACCATTTTTGGTGTTATAGTTGAAGTACACTCAAACTCTCTTTCTGTATGTTGGTGTTTAGGACAATTACCCCAATCACCTCTAACAAAAGCATAATCTAATGCACAATTTGTACATATGTCTGGGTCGTCTTGTGTTACATACTTATCTCCGATTGGAATTATATCAGGTGGATGTAAACCAGGTATCATAATAATTGGTGTACCTATAGTTTTTGCAACCCAAGATAAACCAGAATTTAAACCTATATGAAATTCAGCGAACATTAAATCTATCATCCTATCATCTAAACTAATATAGTCATTTGTTTTGTCAATAACATTTGGATGTTCTGAAAAATCATGGAGGTTCCAAACTTGTAGTTGTTCAGTTACAGACTCATCATTTTTATCTGGACTTCCATATTGTTTATATTGGTTTAATACAATTACTTTATAACCAAGTGTATCTAAATATTTAATAACCTTATGCCAACCATCTGCATTATGGATGTGGTTATTTACATTACCAGTCCACATCTTCTCATAGTCCCAACCATAATTCCAATACTTAGCTTGTGTAGTTGATTGTGTACATATTGTAACATACTTTTCTTTTATCGGTCTATATTTTTTGTGTCTTGGTTTAGGAGCAGTTATATGTGTTCTTAGGTATCCGTTATATTCCAATCCTAACATATCTGCAGCAGATGCTTGTAGTGGTATTTTTTGATAATTTCTTGGTGCACCTGAATTTGGAAACCCAAAGTTTTTATCCATAGGTTCATATGACCTAATATCTTTATTACTATGTGCCATCCAATTCCACCCTAACTCATATCCTAAATGACATTTTGGTCCAGGTTCTCCACTCTCAATAAAATTAATTTTTGGATAATTGTCTTGCAACCAATGAGAATAACCACCATTATAATAAATATTGCAATCATGTTTCTTTCTAAATTCTTCTACATATGGAAACCATGCTAAAGTATCTCCTAACCCAAATACACTATGTATCAATACATTCATATCTTTAAGAGAATCCATTTTATATTCAAATAATATATTATTATTATATGGTTCTTCAACCGTGACTCTCCAATTAGTAAAGTAGTCTCTACCTGCTCTACACCAATATCCTGGTTTAATTTTATTTACAGAGTATGGATTATCCATATCAACATCCATATCATAAAATTTTACTATCATCTCAAGTTCTTCGTTTTCAAGATGATAATCTGGGAAAATGTCACCTCTCATCATAATAGTAAAATCTTTCATTGTATCACCATAACCATTATCTTGAGTTCCCCATGTCGTGGCGTCTTTTCCATTACAGATAAAAACATCATTCCAGTCAATAGTGGTTGTCATAAACTCTCCTTTAACTTTATTTATTTTTGGTATCCAATTGTCTTTATATGATTCTAAATTTTCATGTGGTCTAATATGAGTAACATATGATGGTGTTATCTCATTAGAAAATTTTCTTATTCGTGTTAAGTAATTTGTGCCAAGTTTTCCACAAACACTCCAGTCATATCGTTCTCGTATCTCCTTTGATTTTTTTAATGCTTGTTGTTTTGTAATGTCATATTTTTCGTCTAATTGACCTTGTGACTCTACAAAAGATAATAAGGTATGTTCAAATTGTTCCCAATCTGGTTCATACATTTTACCAATATCATCTTTCCAAGCAGGTATTTCGTTTTTTATATTTATCCCAAACCCAACACCACTTGTGTATTCTAACTGACCACCAACTTTTGAATATATTACTGGTGTACCACTTGCTATAGATTCAATTAATGGTAAGTTCCATCCCTCTCCTCTTGAACAAGTTAGTACTATATCTACAGATTTTAATAACTTAGAATATTTTTCCCTATCAGAATATGGAAACACTATTATTCTACTATCTTCTAATCCATATCCTTTTAATCTCTCTTGTGTATTTTTGTAACCATCTTGTGGATTATCAAAATTATCAACCAACAATAGTAATTCTAAGTTGTCATATCCTTGACCATATGGAAATACTTTTAACCAACTCTTAATTATATCCTTAGTTGATTTTCTGTCATCCCATCTTCCAACTACTAAGTGTTTAAATACAGGTTGATTATGTAAATTTTCAGAATTAAATAGTTTGGAATCAACACCCTCGTTTACAATCCTAAGTTTGTGTTCTGGATATCCTTGACCAATATGACATTTTTTCTGCCATTTAGATGGAACCCATAGTTCATCAAACTCTTGTAGTTTATTAAAAAACTTTTCTGGTAATTTAGTAGTTTCCCAAACTGTGTATGCTATCTTTGGAATATTTTCATCATAAAAATCTTGATAATATAAATGATGGTCAACTTCTGCAAAAACAAGAATGACTTCTGGAATAAAATCTCTTTGATGTGAGTATATTGGAAACCTTTCAAGAGACTTACCATTCCATAACAATTGTTCATGTAACATATTACGATGTGTATCTGTTAAATATTCTAAATCTTCAAATGGTTTTAGTCCATTGAGATTTTTAAAATTATCATCTACCGTAAAGTTAGTTACTTTTACATTTAAAATATCATGATTTAAATTTGATAAGAAATCTCTAACATGATTGTTCCAACCAGTATTACCAATAAAAGAGCAATATACTTGTACATTAACAACCATATACATAATCCCAATCAGACAATCCAAGTATATCATCTGCTATTTGCTTGTCTGATAATACATTTGGGTCTCTTGGGTTTAATGCGCTATATATTAATGAATTTCCCATTGGATTAAATCCAATGTTATCTTCTCCTAAGTATTTGTTAAATGGATTAAAGTTCCCATAGTCTCCAAATAACCCGTATCCAAATAAATTCTTATCACCATATCCGATGTAATAAGATGCATACACATCACCAATCTCACTTCTTGATTTGACTTCAGTAAACCCATCATTGTTTTCTTGTCTTGCACGAACTGATGCTTGGTCGTAAGTACCACCAAGATTTAAGTATAAATTACAATTGTGTTTTTCTTTATATTCAAGACATGAGTCTATCCAAGTGTTAACTTGATTTGGTTTATTGGAATGTATATACATATATACATTTTTAGAAGTAGCATCATATTTAGAATCGTGTGTTGTTTTTAGGTTATAATTAGAATCCATTCTATATATTTGAGTTCTCCAGTCAATGTGAAACATCGGAAATACTTGAGACCAATAATAAGTTTCATTTATTTGTGTTTCTACTTGTGGATTGTTGTATGGATTGTTACTAAACTCAACAACATCAGAATAATGTTGATGTGTGTTTCCATCTTTATCTACGATTCCCCATTGAAAGATTAAATTCATCTGTACTTTATCTTCTATTGTCCAGGGATTTTTAAATACGATAGTTGGTAAGGGGTCAAATCCAACACCGATTTCCAAACCTTTATCTATCGTCTGTTGTGCGAAGTTATGCATTCTATCTGCACATTCTTCCATAAAAGGCATTTTGGCTCTTTCCTCAACCCACTTTGGAATCCCTTTTCTTATTTTTGTCATGTGTGGAAATCTATCCATTGTTTACCTCATACATATAATTGTCTATAACAAGTAAGTCAACTACACCATTACTTAAGTGAACCAACGCTTGTTCTGGTGATTCAATGATTGGTTCACCATGTATATTAAATGATGTGTTTAATAAAACTGGAATATCAGATAGTCCATAGTATTTAGTTAAGACAGAATGGAAAGGATTATCCTTTTTAACTATCTGTGGTCTTGCTGTACTATCAACTTCATGTACTACTGCTGGTATTCTTGCTATCCATTCTTTACGAGTATTATAACATATAGTCATAAACTCAGCAGTATAATGTGATTTATTATTAGTATGAAATACTTTATTTGCTTCTGTATCTAATACTATTGGTGCGAATGGCATAATCTCAGTTCTTCCAAGTCTTCTGTTTAAGTTAGCATGTGTTTCAGCATCCGTTGGTCTTACTAAGATACTACGAGCACCAAGAGCACGAGGCCCGAACTCAAACCTACCATTAAAAAATCCTATTATTTTACCATCATCTAATGACTTAGCAACATAGTCTTCGTCTAAATCATATCGTATCATATTACTAAAATTATTGTCTCCATTAAAAAAGAACTCATCAGTTTCTTCTTGTGAATATTCGTACCCTAAGAACACATTTTCAAATCTTTCTACTCCTCTTTCGCCTTTATCAAATGCTACTTTAAGTGCTGCACCAAGTGCTAAACCAGCGTCATTCATAGCTGGATAGACATAGATTTCATCTAACCATTCAAGTTCGTTTATTCTTTGATTTAATTTTACATTACCAAACAGACCACCAGAAACTACCATCTTTTTTATGTCTGGATATAACTCATGGAGATGATTACAATACTCAATAATTTGGTCTTCCATATATAACTGATAATTATATGCTAAATCATTTCTATGTTTTTGTTTTAATTCGTTACTAATGTCTGGTCTAAACTCTTCTTGGGTTTGGTAGTGATGAGTAAGACTATCACCAGTATTATGCATCTCTTCCATTAAAATACGAATACCTTCACCAGAAGTTGTTGCTCCGAAGAATCCTTCTTTGTTTACAAACCTCATAGTTTTTCTATCATATGTTGTTAACTTCTTAAATGCGTTATATAAGGTTTCATTGAACTCACCATGACCTGCTAATCCAGTTAATTTACCTTCGTCTTTGTTTGGTGTCCAACCTAACCATGCAGTTAAGTAACCATATGCACAAGGAAGGGCAGAAGATTGTGCCATTGGGAATCTATTTATCTCTTTCATGTTACCATCTTTACCAATGAAAGTTTTCCCATAAGTATTATCATGTCCTATGTCACCAGTCAAACCACCAGCATCATATGAGAATACAAATGTATCTTCTTTAAATCCAGATGTATAGTAACCACCAGCACAATGTGAAGTGTGATGATTAGTAACAATTATCTTTTCATATGGTATATTATATTCATCCATAAAATCTTTCATCTCAATTGGCATAGGAGATGTACAAGCGAATATATCTATAGTATCAAAATCTAAATCATACTTTTCTTTTATCTTTTCTAAAGACTTGTATGGAAATCCCCAGTCTCCTAAAGCTCTAAGTTCCTCTGATTCTCCATACTGGAAACTTCCTGCTACAGATTGAAACTTTTGTAACTTATCTATATCAGATGGTTTTAGTCTTCTTGGTCTTTCTTCATTCCAACTAAATATAATCTTACCATCTTCAATTAAACATACACCTGGGTCGTGATTTAAATAACCACCATAAATTCCGAATATTTTCATAGATTAATAACCTTACTTAATTATTGTGTATATAAATATATAGTTAAGCCAGTTTAAACTCTTTTTTATTACTTAGTCATCCATATAAATAAAAATTAACGGCA
>PDMW01047623.1_pt1 | contig 11367 bp, 13 predicted proteins | sample 1515511 | NCBI WGS metagenome assembly PDMW01 (sample SAMN07343023, study PRJNA328102) | Marine metagenome, whole genome shotgun sequencing project. | biome: marine; feature: bay; material: water; isolation source: viruses from water sample < 0.22 micron filtered, nuclease treated, low... ... | reverse complement strand
AAAATTCTCATAAACTCTGGCAGACCAGAAGTTTCCCTGCTTTTTGCAGAAAAATCGGTTTGTTTAAAGTCTCCACAGAATACAACCCTACAGCCTTCACCTATTCGAGTAATTATAGAGTCTAATTCGTGAAATGACATATTTTGGCACTCATCAATGATAATTGTAGCATTCCTCAGTGTTACTCCACGAATAAAAGAAGTAGTCATAAAATGAACTGTACCCTCTCTCTTTTTAATCTCGTAAGCGTCTCCACGCCCGAATAGCTCATTACATATATTCTTATACGGCTCTTCGTACACCGCAGCTTTTTCTTTCTCGCTACCAGGTAGAAATCCCATGTCTCTAGTAGATACTGAGCTTCTTATAATTACTATTTGATTATACAAGCCATGAGCAATGTCGTCGAACGCTAGGTATAAAGAAATGTAAGTCTTTCCTGTGCCTGCTACTCCGTGCATTACTAAGTTTCTCTCACTATGGAATGCTATTTGCTGGTTCTCAGTAAGAGGTTCTATCTTATTTAAAGTTAGGTTTTTGTCTAGAGTTCTATTTACCTTCGATCTGGCCATTTAAGTCCTTAAACTTTTCTACGTTTATCTTTCTGATATTCTTCAGAGTATTCGTAGAGCATCCACGGAAGTTTCCGTAAGTGTAATAGCCCCGCCCACTTCATGTGAGAGGGCGGAGGCCTTGGTGTGGTAAAAGGCTGTTTAACACCTTGTAGCCACAGTAAACAAGCGTGATCTTTTAAATCTACTTGTTTTATCTTTAAATACTTTACCGTACAGTATTGAGTTTTTTCGTATATAAAAGGTCTGCCGGAAGAGTCTATAAACATCTTATGACCCTCCTTTATAAGACCTCTATGGGTGCTTATCATCTTGTTAAGTCTCATAAGATTCTCATGGGGCGTCTGTAGCCTTCTAGCCCCGAGAGTCTCTCCCACTTGATTCTTGTCGTCTAGTATTTCTCCGTCAAGAAACAGTAGACCATCAGTCCGATACCAATTACCCGAAGGTAGTTTGAATATCGGAAACTTGATCTGAGAAATCTGACGATAGGTTACTATCAAGTGGAACTCCGTTAACAATAAGTGATATATTTACTGCCCCATTGTCTTTTAAGAAATCTACGTACTCCCAAGGGTTTCCGTAAGAAATCTCTTCCGACCTATTTACTCCATCTTTACCTGTCCAAGTAAGCACTGGCTTGTTCTCCATATATTTTCTCGAATTTTCCATCTGAATAGTCTTGGTGTATAATTTCAAAGTCGCAACCAATGGGAGTGCCTGGAATACTTACACCTCTGTCCATTTGTACGTACTTAGCTAGAGCCTCTTTGTAGGACTCTACCTCATCTTCTGGCACTTCTGCCAGTATTGAATCGTGCACTAATGCAAATATTCTAGCCTTCATATTACTAGCTTTTATATGTGCGTGCATATCTATAGCACCTAAAAGGTTAATATCACTAGCAGTAGACTGCACCAAAAAGTTAAGGCCAGACCTAATGCTATGAGATTTGATGCCTTTATCTTCTGAATTGACATTTGGTAATCTTCTCTTTCGCCCAAAGAAACTGTAATCAAACCCGTTATGCTCAATAAACTTGTGTCGTGCGTCAATCCAAGTCTTTAGCTGGGGGAATGTCCTAAAGTAGTCACTAATAGTTTCTACAGCATCTTGCATGGAAAAATATTTTCCTGTTTCTTTAGTTACACCCTCTGATAGAGCTGCAGGGCCCTGACCATATAGAATACCGAAACTTACTGCCTTAGCTGCCTGCCGCTTCATAGAGTACTCTGGGTGGCTCTTTATTTCTTCTACAGGAATTGGTATTCCGAACACAGTCTTACATACAGTACTGTGAAAGTCTCCGCCAGATTTAAATACCTGCATAAGTGCTTTATCTTGTGACAATACTGCCGCTACGTACATCTCTGCTGTGGTCAAGTCCATTGCTACTATTTTATGGCCTGGAGCTGCTTTAATACAGCCTTTTACAGCAGGGTTGTCTCGTGGCAGTTGCTGCATATTTAGCTTTCCACTAGATGATAAGCGGCCACTAGTAGTGCTATGCAAGTTAAAACCAGTGCGAAGTCGGCTATCACTGTCCAGTTGCGGGATGATTTTGTCCAAATACGTATTCTTGATTTTACTTTTTTGTCTAATATTGAGAATAAGTTCTGGAACATCCGACTGCCCCGCCAATTCTTGAAGTACTTCTGCATCTGTAGAGTCTGCTCCTGTGCCAGTTTTTTTGCCTGTGGGATTAAGCCCTAAGAAGTCAAACAATAGTTTACGAAGCTGTAATGTACTATTAGGATTGAACTCCTTTCCTTGAATTTCTTCAAATTTAGCTACTTTAGGATTTTCATACAGTTTAGAGATAGCAGCATCAATATCATCCTGCATAATCTGCTGTGCTGCATATAACCTCTGCTTATCAAAAGGTACACCGTTATCCTGCACATCAATAAGAAACCTAGTACCAGGAATTAACAGCTCTCTATACACCCGCTCCAGCTTTTTATTCTGTAGAATTTTTACAAACTTTTCGTATAATGTAAAAGTAGCTAAAGCATCCATCGCTGCATAGGTTTTCATTACGTCAAAAGGAATTGAGCCCCACTGAAAGTCTTTCTTTAGGGTACCAGTTTCCTTTCTATAATTATCCATCCACTCATACATTGGCTTCTCGTAGTCTCCCCAAGGGGTATACTTGAGAGTCAACTGCTTAAGGCCGTGAGTGCCTGGATTCTCGTCTATAAGGTAGTGCAGTAACATTGTATCTTCAAAGTTAGGAAATTTGAAGTTAAAGTGATACTCAAAAAACGCAACGTCAAACTTTGCGTTATGAAATACTACAGACTTTTTGTTGAATAATTCTTGCAGTAAAGCCTCTGTCTCATCAGTAAAACAATCGGTATTAATATAAGCGCCACGCACACCGTCATAACATAAAGAAATACCCAACATATACCCGTCTCTAGGATAAAGGCCGGTAGTTTCTGAATCAAGTGCAATGTGCGGTTTGGGATGTTTAATAGCTTCCCTAATAAACTCATTGGCTTTCTCTGTATCCTGTATACCGAATGCTATACTCTCGTCGATAATTACATCTTCGATTTCACCATTGATATAGCCAAGAATACTCTTCTTGGAATCTTCCCAAGTCCTTCTAGCCTCTGGCTTGAATGCAAGCATTGCTGGATTAATTACAGGCAAAAACTTACTTTCTACTTTTTTACCGGAGTACTCTGTAACTGAGTTAAGCTTAGTAAAGTACTTTAAAGCATCTGACCCTACTAAAATAACCCACTCATAGGAATCAGGATCAAAATCTAAGTCTACATCTCGCTTTAGAACCTTTTTAATAGTTGGGTCTGAACACAACTGGTACTGGTCAAATTGAAATGCTCCATCAAATTCTTTTACAAAATTAGTTCTACTAGGTTTCGTCTCTATTAATGCGACGTTAGGCATATAACTTCCTCTTTAGTTTCTCAATTTGAGAAGTTGTAAGTGCTCCCGGATCTGTACCTTTTAAGTGTACATTCCTAGATATGAGATCAACTTTCTCGCACAATTCTTTTACTTTCTCAGATGCTTTCTGTCCTGCTTCATCACCATCAAAGAATACATCTATTCTAGTGACTCCTTGTATACTTAGCATCTGTAGCTTTTCTGTACTTATATTATTTGTACCAAAACAGCACACTGCATTTGTAAGACCTTTATCATGCAGATTTATCATATCGTAAATACCTTCTACTAATATGACACTACCTTGAACAGGTTTTACTACTGGGAACAAAGGCATTTTAGCCCGAGCTGGAGTAATCATATATTTAGGTACTCCTCCAGACATGTGCCTCCCATTAAACGCTACAATCTTACCTGATATATCTTTTATAGGAAATACTACTCTTCCTATGTAGTCTTTATCATGGTGTTGGAAAGTAGAGAACTTTTTGTAAGTCTCTGGTTTAATATCTCTCCAGTTTCCTATGTAGGGCATATAACCTGTAGGCATCTGCAGCCCCACACTTGAAGCAGTTTTTTCTTGTATCTTTCTTTTAAGGTTCTCTCTTCGTAGCTGTAGTGAGCTAGTCTCCTCCCCATAAAAGTTAAAGACATTTCCCTTAAATCCACAAGAAAAGCAATTAAATACACCAGTTATCTGGTCTATTCTCATACTTGGATTTTTATCGTCATGTTCTTCATTTAGGCAACGAACTATTAAGTCCTTACCTTTTGGCATGAAGTAAACATCTTTACTTGTTAATAGTTCTTCTACGTTCATTCAGCTTCTTCTTCAATAATCTCTACTTTCTCGGCTAGTCCTTCTAGCTGTCTATCGAGGTCGTTGTAAGAATCTAGCATACTAGGAGAAAAGTCTGCCATATACTTGGATAAGATGGCCATATATACTTGAGCCTTTGAGTAGTCTTGAATAAACATGCTCTCTTGAATCCGATCAAAATACTTAGTAAGGTACTCCACTACTAATTCCTCTACAGTTAGTTTCTTTTCTTTTACTGATTTATTATTACTTACTCTCCAAACACAACTAATGGTTGCATTTAAGGCTAATAAGACTTTTTGATCCTCTTCCATAAGGAGCCACGACTCTGGCCCACCAAAACTACAACGCAACGACTCCCCGCCAAAAGGGCAGTTAAAGTAGTATTCCATGATGTTGTATTTTTTATTGTAAGCCTCGCAATCAAATACCGCTAGATTCATCTACGCATCCTTGCAATGTCGATCATTTCCTGTTCGTTTATAATAGGTACAGCATTAGATTTATGCATAGTACCAATACCTTTTACTAAGGTTCCTGTGTACTTAGGACTTTCTATTCTAGGGGTAGCTCCAGTTGTATCGGGGGCTGAGGGATAATCAGGTGTTTCCCGTTTATAGACATTGTTAGTTCCAGATACGGAACTGTTTCTAATGTAACTAGAGCTGAAGGATTTGCTAACACGCTGTTTAGTAGTTCGCTTACGTCTGCCTGAGGTTGTGTGGTTAAGTGACCCATGAAAAACTCCCATATAAAAAACTCCCACTATTATTTCAAGACATATTATATCAGAAACAACAGCAGGAGTCAAGAGTTATTTTTAGTTAGAGGTCGTCAATACTTTCGCCAGTTTTATGTGCGGCGTCTTCTCTCTGATCCGGAGTCAGTGCAGACTCTGGGCCCATCTTTAAAGTCTCCCAATTCATGGTAGAGGTGAAATCAATGGGGCTATCATTTCGGATTTTTACACATTTAAAGGTCACACAATTATCTTCGTGATCCCATGGCTCAAGAGCAAAGGCTGCATCAGCAGCATCAAGAATACCTTTAGCAAAGCGAGCTTCACCACTTGCATCAGTCTGATAAGGACTGAACACAGGTATTTTGTATTCTTGTGCCATTGACTTTAGTGCCTTACTTACTTCTATCTGTTCTGTCCAGTCATACTGTCCAGCGCGAGATGGGCCGTTTGAGCGTTTGACTTGGTTGATATAATCTACGATTATAACACCTATGTCCATCTTGGTTTTTACTTTAGTCTCCAACTCAGCTCTAATCTTACCAATAGTAAGAGAAGGGTCATATACTACATCAAGCTGAGTTTCGGGGACTAGCTCGCATGTAGTAGTGAGTTGCTTATGAAAAGAGTCAAAATCTCGATGTTCTTTATACTCCTGGAGTAGTTCTTGGCCACGATTAAAGCGACCTGCCCACCATCCAGCGACTTTTTCCCACTCAGTAATGTTCAGGTTACGCTTACGTAAACGCCCCTGTGGTATTCCTGTACTGATAGAGCATAGACGTTGGAGAATTGCTCGGGAATCCATCTCGATTGTGAAATAGATTGCTGACTTGCCACTATCATACACACTATTGGCGATATTCGCACAGGTTAGTGATTTACCTGAGCCTCTCTTTCCGCCTACAAGGATAAGATCAATCGGGGAGAATTGAATCTGCTCATCGTAATCAGAATTGAGGCCAAGGGGTAGATAGCGCCCGAGGTCATCTTCATCCTCAAAGAGAGTTATGCGTTGCATACTCTCACGAGGTTCTTCAAGTTCTACTTCTTCTTTTACCTTTACTATAATTTCTTCTAAGTGCTGTACCGATTCCTCGGCACTCTCAAAAGATATAGATTCTTCCACGTATTCTTCTAGATGTTGTAATACTCGTTTCTGAGTAAACTCATCCTTCAAATACTGAAGAAGAAGATAAGGCTCAGCATCTACATCGAGACTTTCTATAGCATAGATTTTCTCTAGCGTAGTTGAGTCTCGGGTAGATAGCTTGAGTTCTTCGAGATCGGGAAGCTTATGAAAAGAATCGCAATGTTTATCAATAGCTTTAAATAAAGTATGATATTCAGAGGGCAAGTAGTGCTTACGCAAGTAACTCCAGGTCTCAAAGTCCTGAAGCATAAGTACTTGCTTGATTAGCGCACTTGCGACGTTCAATTAGCTCTCCCCGACGAACATGAAAAAAACAACCGTAACTAAATCGCTACGGTTGCTTAGAAACAAAAACTACTGAATATTACTCAGCGGCTTTTGCTTGCTTTGCGACACCATCGTAGTCAGCAGCAACTAAGCCACGACGCGTCAACATAGCCTTGACTCCACGCGAAGTCTTTGTAATTGCGGCGGCAATTTGCTCTACGGTCATAGAGCTAATGTCGCCTAGGTCTGCAAAGGGATCAGCCTTTGAAGCGCCTTTAACTTCTCGCTGCTTAGGCATTGCAGAAATAACACCAGCACGAGTCATGCTGAGAGTCTTTCCACGAACGCTTGTAATCTCACGAGATACAGCGTCAGCAATATCTTCTAGGAATGCGCCGCTATTGCACATCTCAAGAATAGTTGCTTCCTCAGCGTCGGTGTAAGTCTTAGTAGACTCAACCTTAGGTGCGGGCTGTACGTGTGAAGTCAATTGCATAGACAGGATCTTACCCTGAATTGACTTGGCAGAGAAAGCTCCGCCTTCGAAGTGCTCTGCGATTTGAGCATAAGTATACTCACCGCTGTTGCCTTCGACAAATGCTGCCAAAGTAGCTTCTTGCTCAGAGCTAAAAGCTTTAACTCGATTTCGCTCAGAAGCCAGCTCAACTTCGTAATCCATTTTACGCAGCTTGCTAGATACAGAACGAGGAGAAGTCTCCAAACGCTCGGCAGCTTCTGCTACAGTTTCTTGTGTGATGGGTGATTCATTGCCCACAAAAGATCGAAGATCCTCTGTACGCTCTTCAGTCCACTTAGGTAGTGCCATATTAATGTTCTCCAATAAATGTTTTTAGGTTAGTTACTATTTGCAAGCCATTATTTTTAGCTTGCTTGGTTTTTGCTGACTCTACGCCACTCTCATTAACGAGAATGGTTACATCCTTAGTAAGGGATGATTTTACGATGTAGCCTAGTTCCTCTAAAAGTCCAGTGGCTTCTGCCTTGGTCTTTACAGAGCTAAGTTTTCCAGATATACAAATAGTACCTCGGGTAGAGGACTGATTTGCAGACTTCTCGAAATTGTAACTAAACGGTAAAGCACCTTCGTAAAAACAGTAATACTCACTCTTTATCCAATTTAACAAGTTTTCTGTAGCCTTTGGCCCAAGTCCTGCTCGCTCGCAACTGTCTTTGTTTATTTCAAATAGATTATTAACAACTGTAGACAGCTTCTCAGTGGCAGTTCGACCAATTAGGGGTATACTGAACGCAGGTAGCACTAGATTAAGAGGTGCATTTTTAGATTTTTGTATCTCCGTGTAGAGTCTTTCAGCAAGTCTTTCTGAGGATAGAGCCTCCGCAATATACTCCTGAGATACAGAATAGATTTGATCTATGTCTGTAAGACCCAGTTTGGTTATTGCGGCAGGGCCAAGACCTTTAATTTTCATAGTCTTGGCAAAGTGCTCCAACTTCTTGCTACTCTGAGCTGGACAGCTAGAGTTATAGCAATAAAGTAAGTGGTTAGACCATTCAAGAACTGAACTGCAACTAGGGCAATTAGTAGGTGCTTGAATACTCGTCATACATAATTCCTCAAACTTGAAAATATATTATACGTAATTCGGAACAAAAAGTCAAGATGTATTTTTTCCAAGGTCACCATTCAACCCACTCGACATACAACGCGAGGTATTATGTCCCCGCTGCGAATGACTTCGACCTGGCAGCCGATTTCTAAGTTTAACCCTTCGATATACTCGATGTTGTGAAGAGTAGCTCTTTGAACTAATGCACCATCAATATCAACAGGTTCAAGTAGGGCTACTGGACTTACTACTCCTGATTTGCCGACTTGCCAAATCACATCTATCAGTTTCGTAACTACACCTTGCTTTTGCTCTTTTAACGCGAATGCACCACGAGGGTGGTGAGAGGTGAAGCCTAGCTTTTTGTACTCATTAGTATTTTCAAGCCTATATACTTGTCCATCTTTTGGGTACTCGGGCCAATCACTGTCTAGAGCTGTACTAAACCCCTCCATCATAAGTATAGTCAGAATTTCTGTGTAGTGCCAATTGAATGTTGGGTCGATAGATTGCATATCGTAAGCAATAAACTTTAGTGGACGCTCTTTAAATTCCGAGAGGTCTTTCAGATTTAGCGACCCCGCTGCTACATTACGAGCATTCGTAATTCGAGAGGGGCATACTACTTCTCCAGTGATTTGTACTGTATCATTAAACTTCACCTTAGTTGGCACTAAGGTTGCCAGCTTATCGGTAACATCCTTACCAATCTTACCGTCGCCGCGAGTAAGAGCTAGTTGCAGCTCACCCGCAGAGTATAATAATGATACTGCAGCTCCGTCTAATTTAGGAGTTACTACACAGTCTTGAATGTCTAGAGGTGCCTCGTTAATATCGAAGCACTTTTGTAATGAGTACATTGGATACATATGGGGAAGCCCCTCTGTAATCTTGTAGCCCACATTACTAAGTCCATACGTTTTCTCAAGCTGGTCATACTGCTCATCCGATAAGATCGGGTAGCCAGCATAATACCGTGCCTGAGCAAACTCAAGAAATTCTTGCATACAATACTCTCCAATTAAGAATGACTATTATACGGAAAAATACTGAAAAAGTCAAGAAATATTTATATCAAAGGTATATACTATCTAGCTGCTCTTTGAACTGTTCTTCTAGAATTTCTTTACTTTCTGCCAAGGACAGTATGTCTACTAGACCAGCAAATAGCTCTCTGCTATTATTAAAGTCCAGGGGCATTGATACTCCATCTCTTGTAGGCATCCATTCCTCATCGAAAGTTAGATAGTATTTTCTAATACTAAGATATTCTACACCTCGAAATACATTTATAGTAAGCCTATATTGCATTTCTTTAGCTGCATCATAATGGATTAGCTTTTCGTAAACATCTTCTGAGTCTTGCAGATCCATCTACCTATCCCCATTCTTTAGTATGGAGGCCAGTGGAACTACACTGGTAACATTTTCAGGCTTTAATAGGCGATAAGAGTCCGTGTCCCAGCAAAAAGTTAGAAGGGTTGCATCTGATTCTTTAGCTCTGTTTTTCTTATTCTGTATATACTTAGTGCTAAAGTCTAATGTGCATACGTTATATTTTAACTTGTTTGATTTTTCGCTTCTATACGTTATTATAGCATCACCATATTCCCGTATTAGATTTGCTAGGTCATCCTTTTTCATTGGTACTCCTTTTGATATAAGGTTAGCAAAATCTTTTGCCGTACATAATCAATAGGTGTATATGAAAAATCCCCCAGGCTAAAAGCTGTGGAGGCTAGAGTAGGGCTGGGTATTAACCCTTCTTTTATCGACGGACACGCCCTACGGATGCCGCACCGCTCATCTTGTTATACTAGGAAGTTATAAAATGAGATAATTCACTTCCTAGTCCAATGCGCTTAATTACGCGGCATTGATGGCGCTCAGCACTCCAGTAAAATACTGGGCTGCTTTACCAGTTAGCTTGCTAACGATTTCTTCGTCAACACTCTGACCGGAATCGGTGATAGCTGCTACCAGAGCATCCTGTGCGGCTTGCTTTGATACGCGAGTACCACCTGTTGAACCGCCACTAGATGAACCTCCAGATGCAGGAGCCTTCTTAACGTAAACTTCTGCTTTGGTAAGGATCATACGAACACCGTTAGGTGACTCGTCTAGTTCTGTAGCGATTTCTTTTACAATTTCCATTGAGTTATCGGGAGTAGGCTCACCGTCCAAATACATTTGTACTGCTTGAGCTTTTTTGTCGTCGTCCCATGCCATTCTACGCTTCCTTCTTTGTTGTGTTAGTGTTGCACCTGGACAAGTACCAGTTGCTTTGAGTTGTTGTTGATAAAATCTGTCAGACAATTTTTATGCCTTTCCTCACTTTTGAATAACTATTATAACGGATTGACCAAAAGAAGTCAAGATTTATTTTTTATTGGGGTGTGTAGTTAGTTGACTTACTAAAGAGTGGCTGCAAGCTTGAAAAGTTCATCAAGCTGTACCTCGCTCAGATTCAAGGGCGCGGCTAAAGATTCCACAAGGGGGGAGTTACGGGCCACAGTAGCAGCGTATTCCCATTCAATCTGAGCGGCTTCGCTAAGGCTGCTTACGTTGGAATTAACCGTTTCCAATAAGCCCTGCTGGAGCAAAACTAACCGACATTGACGCATAGTTATGGAGATATTATTTCGCCATAAAGCGAGGAAGTCTGCTTGCTCTTGCTCTGTAAGCTCATATATTGTGAAGCCAACGGTTGCTTGGTTCGGGTCTTCAATTAGGTCAAGCTCAATTCGTTGCGTAAAGGGGTCGTAGGGCGGCTGGTCTTCTATGACAGGCGCGGTATCAAAGGTTACTTCTTCAATGACAGGCGCTTCTGCCGAATCGGAACCTTCCAAAGAGAAGTCTACACTTTCAGGATGAGATTGCAGCCTTTCCCAATGTTCTACAACAATAGGCGCATACCCTGTTATCAGGCTTTTAACGTGCTGCTCTTCAAAAGTCTTTGGGTTAAAGTTTTTATAAAAGTCGGGTTGACCCTCAGACCTATATATAACGGTCATAAACTCTTGCTTGGGTAGAATGCTCGCTATTTCATAGGTGTATTGCACTTTTAAAATCCTTTATTGATACGTGTAAGAGATAACCACGATGCCCTGAAACCCAGATTTACTGGGGTTGCTTGCGGTGACACCGCCGCCACCGCCACCGCCACCATAATTTGAGGCATTGGTAGCAATCTGAAAGCTTGTCTCAGCACCACCGTTACCGCCCCCGTATTGACCTAAGCCATACCGAGAAGGGGATGCGTTAAAAGAACCACCACCACCACCTCCGCCGTACAGACCACCATTGACAG
>PDMW01001449.1_pt1 | contig 11375 bp, 4 predicted proteins | sample 1515511 | NCBI WGS metagenome assembly PDMW01 (sample SAMN07343023, study PRJNA328102) | Marine metagenome, whole genome shotgun sequencing project. | biome: marine; feature: bay; material: water; isolation source: viruses from water sample < 0.22 micron filtered, nuclease treated, low... ... | reverse complement strand
ACAATAATTTCTTATGCTTCGTCTAATGTGCAAATAAATTTTGACTTAGATAAAATATTAACACCTCAAACTGTATCATGATAATAAATTTTTCCTCAACAATAGCCAATACCTCCGCGTCTGTTGGTGACGTAATTTACAAAGCGTCTGCTAGCTCTATAAAAAATGGTATGCAATATTTTGGCGAAAATGGAACAACACCTACTAGAGTTGGAAAAATAATATCAATAGGTTCTAACTTTATTGAGGTAGAGTCTGGTTCTTCAAGCCCAGCTGAAGGAGACTTTATAATGTTTTCAAAAGACAACTCTGTTAACGAGTCTAGCTTAAAAGGTTACTATGCTAGCATTACAATGAGAAACTCGTCTACAGATAGGGCAGAGCTTTTTGCTATTAACGCTGTAGTTCACGAAAGTAGTAAATAGTGCGCTTAAAATGTAACTATATCACTATAATATAATTAAATTTAATAATGAGTGAACAAGTTACATTTAGAACCTTTAAAGAAGGTGACTACGAAATGTGTTGTGACTGGTGGAAATGGTGGTGGAAAGAGATACCGGTAAAAAGAAAAGTTTTACCAAACGATGAAAGATGTTTCGTAATAGAAAATAATAACACACCTGTAGCCGCGGTTTTTTTATACGCGGCTGTAAATCCAGAGGTAGGTTATCAAACATGGTTAGTATCTAATCCAGAGTACAGACGAAAAGATAGAAGAAAAATGCTAGAGTTGCTAGTAGCAAACGTGGCAAAGGAAGCGAAAGAAACCTGGGGTATGTCAATGTTATTTACAGTATGTGTAAACAAACACATGGAGAACATTCACGAAAACCAAGGTTGGTTTATAGAACGATCAGCGCCTTGTTACGAGGCGTTCAAATACTTATAATATGGGTAGAGCAGCACAAAGAAGAACAGAGCAACAAATTACAGGCGCTACAGAAGCTCAACTGCAAGAGCAACGCGCGTTTCAAGACAGACAAAGACAAGTTTTAGATTCTCAAAGAGCACAATACGAGAATTTTGAGTTTACAAATCCTTTTGCTGGTATGGAAAATACCATGGAGGATCTACAAGTTAATACTGCAGCTGCAGATTTTCAAGCAGAGCAAGGCAGACAGCAACGAGCAAATTTATTAAGTGGACTGAGAGGAGCAGCCGGAGGATCTGGTATTGCTGGCTTAGCCCAAGCGTTAGCTAATCAAGGAACTTTACAGTCAAGACAAATATCTGTAGATTTATCAAAACAACAATCAATGAATCAAAAACTTGCCGCTCAGCAAGGTATGCAGATACAACAACTAGAAAGACAAGGAGATGCCGCTGTTCAACAAGCTTTAGCTAGTAGAGAATCTACACTGCTTGGCATGGAAATGGGTGAAATGGCTGGCGCTAGAGCTGGCGTGCAATCTGCTTACGGAAATCAAATGGCAGGGTTTGGCGCTATATCAGGTATGCAAAACGCTCGTATGGGCATGTATGGACAAATAATAGGTGGTGTTGCTCAAGGAGTTGGCTCTGCTGTTACAGGAAATATTTTAGGATAAAACAATGGCAAAAGGAGGAGTAAATTTAACACCAAAAGCAGACGCTACTTTAGTTAACCAATCATACAGAATGGGTATGGCTGGAGTACCAAAAGATCTTAGTACGACGTTTAAAGGAATGTCTGATAGCTACGCTTCATTTATGGGTACTATAGGTGAGGTTGGCAACAATATAGGTCAAACTGTAGGTAAAATAGCTGGACAAGCAATAAAACAAGGAATAGAAACCACTAAAGCTTTAAATCAAAATCCAAACGACTTAGGAGGTTTTTCTGACTTTTTTACTGAAGAAATACAGAACGTAAAAAACCTAAGAAAAAGCGGTGACAGGCTTAAGCTTGGTAAAGAAGGCAAAGAAGCTAGACAGCTTTTTAGAAAAGAAAGAGATAAACTGTTTGGTCAAATGCAAGGGGTTAAAGACGGGACTATAGCTAACGCTACAGCTCTAACTCAAGGAACTTTTAACGCGGAGGCTACAGGAGCGGAAAACATGTTACTTAACAATTTAATATTAAACAAAGGTAACGCTATCAAAGATGGAGAATATAAAGGTGCTAAAGCTAAAATGTTTAAAGATGAAAATGGTGATGTTGCGTTTAAGTTTGTAAATAATGAAGGTAAAGAAATAGCCGGAGTAAACGAAGAAACAGGTGAACTTATAGCAGCTGATGAAAATAACCCAGCTAAGGTGGTTAGAAACGATCAAGTAGGAAGTTTAATAAAGCCTTCTGTACCTGAAATTGATGAAACGCTTGCTTCAACTTACGACAATATTGTTAAAGACGGCGTTGACGGAAACCCATTTAATCCTAATAGAGTTAAGTCAGACATTACAAAATTAACTCAAACAGAAAATGGGTTTTTGCACGCGGTGCACGCTACAATGCCAGGTATGGATCAAAGTTATGCCGATATGCTGACTATGCCTAACGATGCTACAGAGGAAATGTATCAAGCTTTATTTGACATTGACAAAGACGGCGACGTTGACGCTGACGATAAAGCGGCATCTGGAGCGTCAGACGTAAACTTTGGTAAAGGATATAATACTGTAGAAAACTTTAAAAAGTTTAGAAAGGCTATGTTAGATCCAAACAACAAAGCAGCAAAAGACATATTTGCTAACAAAGTTGTAGAAAGCATGGCAGGCGGTTATCAAAGCGGCGTTGACTCTACCCAAGCCCAAGTAGACGCTGATCTAGCGGTTTATCAAGAAAAGCGAAATATGGATCTTGGAAAACAGATGGATTATGCTGGCTACAAATCAGGTCTTAAAATACGAGAAATGCAAGTTTCCGCTGAGCTTAAAAAAGAATACCAAGAAATAGTAGACTCGCATAAAGACCAAAGAGAAAAGAACAAAAATAAAACTTTTAAGTTATATCAAAACGATAAAAGCCCATCGTCCGTGTCTAGCGAACAGCTTTACAATATTGTTGACAGAGTAAACGATGCTATAATGACACCTTCACCTGGCAATGTAGGTAAAGTCATGACTTTAGGTAAAATTTCTTTTTACTTTGATAAAGATTATAACATAAGAGCTGCTCAAGGAATCAATGAAGATGGTAGCTACGATTATAACTTGACGTTTGCAGGTAGCAAAAGAAATGAGTTTTTCTCTAACTACTTAGGTATCAACGAAGGAGAATACGGCTTAATTAACTTTAAATAAAATAACTTCTACGCATGATTGAAGATAACGACAAAGATTTAAACTTAAATGTTGATACGCCTTCTCTTGTTGAGTCTCAAGAAAATTTACTTGATCCAAACATTGAAGACGAAACCAAAAAGCAGGAGGCTCTAAACGAACCTAGTGTTAAAGAGCCAACAAAGCAATTAAAGCGCAAAGCTATTTCACTTCCTAGCTTAGCGGCTGATCAAACCAAACTTGATGTTCCAAACGTCCTAGACAACGAGTTAGTAGAAAAAGAAAAAAATCTTTTAGATCCTATTGAGCTTAAGAGAAAGCAAAAAATAGAATTAAACAATAGGCTGTATGAATATCAGCAAAGCCAAAGCTATGAAGTTGATGAAGAAATAAAAAACGCTGGTAAAAATCTTCAAGGAACTAGCTTTGGTGATGTTCAATCTATTACAGATTCCGTGTTGTTGCTGCAAAAAGCCGGAGAAGAAACAGATGAATTTCTTAGTAAATTAAGCCCAAAAATAAGGCAAGAGGTTGAGCAAAATCTTTTAGACGTGATTGCGCTTAAAGAGGTAGTGGTCGCTGACAAAAAGCCTGAAGACTTTGATAAGCCTGATTATTCGCTAGAAGCTATAACTCTTAGAGGCATGGACAACGTCACCTCAGAGACTGAGTCTGTTAAGAAAGCTTGGGCTAGCGATTACTTTGAAATGGCTAATTTTGAAAACTGGATACAGGACACTAAAGGCGGCTCACTTAACAGTTTAACACAAAATCCAGGCGCGAGAGTTAAGCTTAGAGAAGAGTTTTTAGAAGAATATCTTGGAGATAAATACGAGCTGTATAAAAACATATATAATAGACCTTCGCAAGAAGCAGAAGACGCTGGCAACTGGGATGCTGTTAATTTAGAAAGCTTAGTTGAAAGTAAAGTAACAACTAAGGAAAATGTAGACGCCGCTATTCAAGTTGGTAGAAAAGAAATAGCACAAGTCTTAATAGAAACACAAGGTGGATCCGGTAGCACTAGTGTGTTAAATCAACTTGAAGCGCTAAGAGCAACAGAAGCTTATGGTAAAAATGTTGGTCAGCAAGTTTACGACTTAGCTTTTAAAGAATTATACGATAAGCTTGACCCTGTGCACGCAAAACCTTATTTCGTTAAGGAGTTTGGTCTTAAAGTTGATAATGAGTTTAAAAATACTTTAAACACTGAAGACGCCGCTGCTTTTATAGCTCTATTCGAGCAAGTAAAACCTGCTGGTAAACTTAATAAAAAAGGCGTTGCTGGAAAATGGACTACGCCTCAATATTATCTAAAAGAGCTTATAGACAACGCTACAGACGCTATGGGTAAAAAACTTCAAGGTGAAATAAGTATAAAACTAGAAGGCTTTGACAAAAAACAAGAGGTTGTTTCAAAAAGCTTCGGTACTATTAATGTTGTCCAAGAAAAACTATACAAACAAATTACCGCGCTAGCAGAAAAAGATAATAAAACCGAACAAGAAGAAAAAGATTTAATAGATCTTATTGGCAAGTATAAAGCAAACGACAATTATTTAAAAAAAGTAAATGTTGATGAAATTGGAAAAGTTTACAGTAGACAAGCGGAACACCTAAACCTTGAGCTTGACGTTTTAAATAGTCAATATGAAAAAGGAGCTCTTGGAGAAAAAGAGTATTTAAACGCTTTGTCAAAAAACTACAATGGTTTTGAAAGAGCTTGGATGAATGTAGATACTCAACTTCTTGGAGGTTGGTCTTCTACTATTAATAGACTTGCAGGGGTTGGAACTAAAGCTGAAAGAAAAAACGAAGAAAACGCTCAAAAAGTGTTTGCTGATAAAATACTTTTTAGTAGCCAAAGTAGAATGGCAGCTCTAGAAATGAGCATGGCTGATAACACCTCTTCTACTTTAGCAGGTTTAAGCTATTTAATTCCTGGAGTTGGTGGGTATATCGCTGGTGCTAACTTTCTTGCCATGGGTGCTGGTGGCTCTTTTAGAGAAATAGAAGCCAGAAGAGAGTATGAGGAAAAAATGCTAGACTCCAGCAACCCTAATGGTTATGACGCTAAAATAGCCGGCACTACAGACCCATTAAAGTTGTCGAAGTTAAATTGGCAAAAACAGCAAGCTACAAACATTTTAAATGTTTCTACATTAACAGAAAATAGTGTTGGAATATCAACGGGCGTTATTGAAGTTGCTACAGAAAGAATTTTTGGTGCTTTTGCTATTGCTAAAAATGTTAGAGCCTGGAGTAAGGTTGGGGCCAATGCGTCGCTGCTTAAGAAAACCATGGGAGCTACTTTAGGTACAGCAATATCTCTTCCTGGAGAAATGTTTCAAGAAACAATTGTGCAGACAGCTGGCAATTTTATGGACATCGAGTTTTTAGGTAGAAAAGACGTTGGAGTTTTTGATGGTATAGATTCGCAGTTTTTTTTAGATGTAGGTGTTGGTACTCTTATGATGGGTGGTAGTGCTTCAACAGGCAACGTATATAACGGTTTAAAAACTAGGTTTCAAACTAGAGAAGAAAAAAACTTAATTAAAAGTAAGATCAATAAAATAGGTGATATAGATGCCCAAATTAAAGAAATAGATCCAATTGAAGAAAACCTTGATAAAATTGTTGATTTAATTAACAAAAAAGATCAGTTAATACTTGATATAACTAAGTTTGATAAAAGAAGTTTTCAAAAACTAGAAGCTTTAGACGCTAATCAATTACAAGAAATATCAGAGCTTGATAGAAAAAGAACAAACGCTTTAAGAGTTATTAATGAAAATTCTGGAAGCGGAGTGTTTGGAGAAAACATGACTTCTAGAGACAAATCAATTCTTGAGGACGCTAAGAAGCAGTATAACGAACTAAGCGACCAAATAGACGCTATTGCTGGTACAGAAACAAACGCGCTAGACATAGAGTATACTAGACTTGAAAAAGAAGCTAAATCTAAAGGATTAGATCCTTTAAAAAGAAAATCTAAAGCTGATTTTATATATGAAATGGGTATGGCTAGTTTTTCTCAAAGTGTAGGTAAAAAGCTTGCTGAAGCTGATGGTATGGATTACACTATAGTTAAGCCTGAGGATTTAACAGAAGAATTTTATAGTAGTGTTAGAGAAAAGTACGGCTTTAACGACGAGCAAATGGCAGGCTTTAAAAAAGACGCTGAAATAGGTGCGGCAGCAAAGTTTGTTCAAGGCAATGGTGCTAGAGGAGCTTTTGTATTCGCGAACAATATAAATAGAGTTATAGTTGAAAAAGGCTCGCTTGAAGCTCAAGTTGCTGCTGTATCACCTATACACGAAGTGTTTCACAATCAACACACGAAAGTAAAAGGCTTTTTAAATAAAGACGGTGAAGTTACTTCTGCGGCTAAAGAAGGTATAATAGGTTTAGCAGCATTAATGAAGTCTAAGTTTGAATCTGGAGATATTACAGAAGAAACGTACAAGTTTTTTGAGTCAAGAGTAGAGCTTTATAGAAAAAAGCCAGAAGACTTAGATCCAGAAATACAAGCGTTAGAATTAGAATTAGCTTTATTTCAAACTCAATTAAAACCAAAAAGAAAAAAAGAAGTAAAAGCTAGATTAGAAGCTTTGAAAAATCAACGTAAAGAAATACAAACAGAGCAATATTTAGGACTTGACGACGGCGTTGATCACGAAGAGATGGTTAACCTAGTCAACGATCTTCAAAGTGTAGGCGCTATTAAAAGAAACGATTGGACAATGCTGTTTGGTATTAAAAACTACTTAAATACCTTATTGTCTAAAACAAAGTATGGCAAAGAATTTACTAGTTTTATAAACTTCAACGACGCTAACGAAGTGTTTTCTTATATATCTAGATTTAACACAAAAGCTTTAGAAGCAAGATCTATGATAGGCGTTGTTGATGACGAAGTAGAAACTAAACAGAAAGAATCAAGAACTTCTAAAGATGCCTTTACTGACAGCAAGGTTGTTGAAGATTTAGGCTTAACTAGACAGACTAAAGATATAGTTGAAACGAACGATCAAGTTTACAAAGGCATCGTAAAAAGATCTGAAAGAGAAGGTATGTCGTTGAAAGAGTCTGTTACGCAAGGAGATAAAGATAAGCTTGTTACTAATAACATGCCTAGAGTTATAGCTTTAGCAAATCAAGCGGCTAGAGCTGCTAAAAACTTAACATTAGACGAAAGTTTAAAAATAAAAGATGTTGGTGAATGGATGTCGGAATATTCTTTAAAGCTTGTTGAGCTGGCCAACTCTTGGGACCCAGCTAAAAACGATAGCTTTGGCGCGTATATGAACCAACTGTTACCTAAGAAATACAGTGGAATACTAGACAAGCTAAAAGCTAAAGTGGAAACCACTAGTGCAGATAGAGAAGAAGCTGGAACCACCGCTTACAATAACGTTATTGACGAAGGCCCTACTCAAGACGAGTTGCTTGATGGTAAAATTAAACCTAAAAAAGCTAAAGGTGTTACCTTAGTCAACGACATGGTTGGCTTGTCTGACAATATAAGGCCTAATAAATCTTTAGACGCTATAAGAGAAGCGCAGACAGAAGAGCAAAGACAAGAAGCTGAAAGCAAGTATCAACAAGATCTGCTTAACACTCCGCTATACAAGTTAGTAGCCGGGTTAAACCCAGGTATAAAGCCTGACGACGTTAGATTAAAACCTTTACTAAAAAACTTGCAAAAAGGCGATTTAAGACCTGTTTTTGACATGATAGTAAAAGAGTTTGGCTTAGACCCAAACAAGGTAGCTAAGGGCGCTACAATGCCTCAGGGTGATATTAGAGCTGCACAGAGATTTGTTGCCAACAACTTCGACCTAATAATAGGCTCGCTGCCAGAAGGTTTTGACTCTAATTTTAAAGCTACAGGTGTTCAAAATGTATTATTAAATGCTTTTTACAACAAAAGAGAAGTTAGATCAGCAACTAAAGCTGGTAATAAAGTTTGGGTTAAAAAGCCTGTAAACTCTATATTGAAAGATAGAAAAGCAGCTATGGCTGTGTTTGGGTTAACAGAAGCTGGTATACCTAACGTAGCTGATAAAGCGGCTAACGTAGCACCTCCTATACAAGCAATAGCTAGGTGGACGGCTTCTAATATTACTAGCCAAACAATTAGAGAGCTAGAGGCAAATGATCTATCACCTAAAGCAGAGGCTAAAAGAAACGCACTTAATGATGGTAAGTCTAAAATGCTAGCTTCTAAAACGGTGTTAGATATGGATAGAAACGATCCAGCTCAAGGTATAGAGTTTAGATCGATGTTACCTCAGCTCGGTGCAGCTTTAGAAAAAATAAACACTTTAGATAAAAAGTCAGTTAGAGCTGTAGTAGAAGAGGTGTACGGTGAGATTCTTGCTAAACCTCAAATAACGCAGTTTGTAGCTGATTTAACAAAGCCTAATACTGGTGTATTAGCTAGATACGATCTGTTAAACAAAAACTACAAGGAGGTTAAAGCTGAACTGTTTGATTTACAAGAGTTTGTTGAAATGGAAGTCGTAATGACTGAGGCAGCAGCATTAAATCAAATAGGTAAAATACTTGGCGTTGACGTAGATAGAGCAAGTCTTCTTGCAGACGCTGATACGGTAAATAGAATTAGAAAAACCGTTATAACAGGATTTGCAACAGAACTAGAAAGCAGTGGACTAAGCGATGTCGATATAGTCAAGTTTGTTTTAGCCATGAAAGAGATGCATGCTAGCGCTGGTAAAATTGGCAAAGGAGAAAACTCAACTAATGGAAACCCTGGAGGCGTAGTACAGCAGTCTGTTGACGATAGCAGAAGCAATAGACAAAGTGGACAAATAACAGAAGGTGCAGCTGACTTTTTTGCTCTTATAAAAAATGGTAGCCAAAAGGTATATGATTTAATGTTGTTATCAGACAAAGGAGCTGTTAATAGAAAAAAGCTTTCTAAGCATTATACTGATATAGCTAATGAAAACAAAAAACCTGGAGAAACTAAAGAGGTAATTAGCTTTGAAAACTACTCGGAAGAATCTGCTGTAGTTTTAAAAGAAGTAAAAAATAACACTTTTAGCTTAGACGGTAGAAAAAGTCAAGCAAAATTTAATCAAGATGTAACTTTAAGAATACTTGAGTTTGTTAAAGATAAAATTGACGAAGAAGTTTTAAGTAAAGCTGACGCTTTAGTTGTTGTTGGTGCGTTTGGATCTAACATGAAATCTCCTAGTAGAAAATCTGCTTACGCTGCGTATGTTGCTACAAACGCTGACACGTTTAAAAATCCAGGCAAAGACCTAGAGTACGATCACATGAAGCCTCACAATGTTGTTATGAACCAGTTGGTTAATGCTGTGTTTAACGCAAAAAATACCAAACAAAAACAAGAACAAACTAAAGAGGCCTTTAACGATTACATAGTAGGTATAATACCAAAAAAGTTTGATGACCTTGTTAAAGCTATGGGCATGCAGTTTAATATGCACGCTACATACGATCCCAAAGCCACTGGCTTAAGAGGTGTTTTAGGTAGACTTTACAACGATAGAACTTTAGGTGGTAAAGATGTTGTAGCTGTAAGAAGCTTAGAAACAGGGGACGTAGTTGGTGAAGATTTTGTTAGAGCGTCAGAGATAATAGTAAATGACGCTAAGCAAACACAACAGCTGAAGAAAACAGATAAAGCTATAGCTAACATGAGAATTAAGTCTTCTAAGGTAAGTCAAGGAATGTCTACATTTGACTTTGACGAAACTTTAATTATAGGCGGTAAAAACTCTGTTACAGCTACTAAAGATGGTAAAACTGTAAAAATAACCTCAGAAGACTTTCCGCTAAAAGGACCTCAATTAGCTAAAGAAGGCTATGAGTTTGACTTTTCAGACTTTGCTAATGTTAAAGGCGGTAAGGCAGGTCCGCTTATGCAAAAACTAAAAAATCAAATAGCTAAATACGGCGTTGATAACGTGTTTGTATTAACAGCTAGAATGCAAGAAGCAGCGCCAGCAATACATGAGTGGTTAAAGACTCAGGGCGTAGAGTTAAAGCTAGAAAACATAACGGGTCTAGGCAACAGTACAGGTGAAGCTAAAGCGCTTTGGATGCTAGAAAAGTTTGGTGAAGGTTATAACGACATGTACTTCGTAGACGATGCCTTACCTAATGTTGAGGCGGTTAAGAACGTGCTAGATCAACTAGACATTAAATCTAAGGTAAGACAAGCTGTTGTAAAGTCTAGTAAAATTAGCAACGACTTTAACTCAATGCTACAGAGAACAAAAGGTATTGGCGCTGAAAAAGTATTCTCTAAAGTTGTAGCTGAGAAGCGTGGTAAAAACGTAGGTAAGTTTTCTATATTTGTTCCACCATCAGCAGAAGATTTTGCTGGTTTACTAAGATACTTTGCTGGTACAGGAAAACAAGGTGATGCTGATATTAAATACCTAGAAGAATTATTGATTGAGCCTTTTAACAGAGCGTATTTAGAGATGAACGAAATGCGCAATGGTATATCTGAAGATTATAAAAAGCTTAGAAAACAATTTCCTGAAATAAAAAAGAAGCTTGGAAAGCTAATGCCTAACAGCGAGTTTACGCTAGACAATGCTATAAGAGTTTATTTGTGGAATAAAGCTGGATTTGATATACCTGGGCTTTCTAAAAGAGATATTGAAAATTTAGTAGCAAGAGTAGAAGTTGATCCAATAAACAAAGCGTTTGCAGATACTTTAGGATTAATATCTAAGCAAGACGATGGCTACATTAAACCTGAAGCTAACTGGCAGGCGGAAACAATAGCTTTAGACCTTCAAAACATTGTTAGTAAAATAGGTAGAAAAAAGTTTTTAGCAGAGTGGGTAGAAAACAAAAACGCTTTCTTTACGCCTGAAAACTTAAATAAAATTGAAGCTGTTTACGGCACAAACTTTAGAGAAGCGCTAGAAGATATACTTTACCGTATGGAAACTGGCGTCAACAGATCAGCTGGTAAAAGCTATGGTCAAGGTTGGACTAACTGGGTTAATGGATCTGTTGGTGCTATTATGTTCTTTAACGGTAGATCCGCTGTTCTTCAGACGTTATCTATGGTTAACTTTGTAAATTTTGAAGACAACAACGTATTTCAAGCTGGTAAAGCCCTTGCGAATCAAAAACAATATTGGTCTGACTTTAGCATG
>PDMW01000986.1_pt1 | contig 11406 bp, 14 predicted proteins | sample 1515511 | NCBI WGS metagenome assembly PDMW01 (sample SAMN07343023, study PRJNA328102) | Marine metagenome, whole genome shotgun sequencing project. | biome: marine; feature: bay; material: water; isolation source: viruses from water sample < 0.22 micron filtered, nuclease treated, low... ... | reverse complement strand
GGCATAATTCTCTTTGTTTTCTGGAATAAACACTTCTTTTAACTGATGTATACTAAGTCTGTCTATCAGTTCGTTCAATGTTGGTAAAAACTTTCTTTCTTTTTTCATAATTTAACCTCTCTCTGTTCCTCTTAAAAATCTACTTTCCTTTACTTTTTGTTCATCACAACATTTACAAGATGATGTTTTGTTTGGATTTGAATACTCTATCACTTCCCAATCATCTGGGTTTTGACCTTCTTGAATCCACTCTGGGTTCTCTCTTAACCAAGTTTTCATGTTTGGTATATCCACCATACATATCTTGTACCATTTATTTAATCCCTTTGGTTGGTCGTCTGATGTTCTTACTTCTCCATCCAAACCAAGATGCAATCTACTCCAAGGATAATCTTCGTATCCTGGTCTCGTATGTAAACTCCCACAATGTAGAAAGAGTGATACTCCCATTCCATGACCAGCAGTTGCTTTATGGTCTATCTGAACCAACCCATATTTTTGATGGTCATTATCTAAAAGAACAAATAGTTCTGGAAAATACTTCTGCCATGTTTCCATGTCCCAATTTGTGTAACAACTATATTGAAGTCTACCATTTACCTCTATAAATTTTTTAGGATAGATACCAAAATCATATAGATTACACTCGTTTTTAGTTGATAGCAATACCATTTTACCATTGTATTTTTTTACTACAGAATCATATCCCTTTGTTATACTTGTACAATCATCATTGTAAATAAAAAGCCACTCACCTTTCATGATATCAATTATCTCTTTATTCATGTCGGTTCCACTACAATACCCATACATCTTTTTACCCACGATAACTTTTACATTATCTTTGTACTCTCCAGCAGAACCTTTTATGTTATTGATAAAACCTTCGTCCCTATTATCTTCCTCGTCAAGTCTGACAATAACCTCTATGTTTTCTGGGTCATCTGCTTTTTCATACAAGTCTCTTACGCAGTGTGTTATCACTTTCAACTCTCTTATACTTGGTATTGAAAATGTGATTAACATTTATATTACCCCTCTCCAATAATTTAATAAGTCATCACATATATGAGTCAAACTCTTTTTAGGTCTCCACCCATACTCATTTCTAAACTTATCACTACTTGGTATCTGTAATGTAATATCTGTTGGTCTAACTCTTTCTGGGTCCAGTTTCTTTTCAACCTTAGTATTTGATTTTGACATCAACATATCTAATGCTTCTCCAACCGTACAAGTATAATCACCACCGATATTATAAACTTCCCCATACTTGTCACTATTTGAACACAACCAATATGCTTGAATAGCATCTTCAATATGATTATAAGTTCTAACTGAATCTAAATTTCCATGTCGTACAAACCCATCACCAATACCTTTTTCATTCTGTACTATTTGATATGCAAAAGATGATAGTGCGAATTGTTTACCTCTTCTCGCCCCCTCGTGACTAAACATACGAGTTGTAATTATCTTCATGTCATATGCTTTATGATAGTATTGTGACATCAAATCGTGACCCACTTTTGATATTGAATAAGGATTAGCAGGTCTGATAGGATTTTCTTCTGTGATAGGAATCTCATCTTTATTTGGATTTCCATAGACCTCTGAAGAAGAAACACTAACTATTGTTGGGTTGTAGTCTGACTCTTTTATTGACTCTAATAAATGTGTTGTCCCTATTATGTTTGTCTGTAATGTTACTACTGGTATCTTAAAACTTACCTCTGGAAAACTCTGTGCTGCAAAGTGAAATACCTTTTTTGGTTTAGATATTTCTACTGCTCTGTTTACAGACATACCATCAAGTAAATCACAATCAATATATTCAAATGCATCATGGTCTACATGGTCTAAATTTTTTGTATCTTCCATCCATCTTTTTGTACAATACACTTTTTGGTCTGGTTGTATTGCATACTTAAGTATATAATCAACCATGTGACTACCCACAAACCCAGTCGCTCCAGTAATTAGTATGTTCATATTATAGTCCTATCTCTTTTCTCATTGCGTTATAACCACTCTCAAATTCTTCACCTTTTACTATGTAAGTAGAAGAGTACATACCTCTCATACCCTTTGATTCATTTGGATACGACCCATGAATTAAGTTACCATGTTGTATATACATATCTCCAGTGCTTCCTGTAACATCATTTTTTTTATATTTTTTTGGAACTTTTACTTCATTACCTGGGTCGTTTTTATTATTCCAACCTTTGTTAGTCTCAAATGCCAGTAGTCCCTCTTTATGTGAACCAGGATAGTTATAAATACATCCATTCTCTTTAGTAACATCGTTTAAAAATATGTTAATGGTTACGGTCAAACCATTCTTATTCTTGCTGTACGAGTTATCTTGATGTGGTCTCCACGCTTGTTTAGAAAATTCAGTACCTGGTTGTTTCCATATCATATGAGTTGATAACCCAACAAACTTTCTTTCATATAAATTTTCTAACTCACCTACCACTCTTTTGTCTTTTAATAACTCTCGTATATCTTTTGAAGTTTGTTTACATTCTTTTAAATAATCAATTCTTTCTCTCATACTCCCTTTGATTTTATTGACACTTTGTGATATTAGAAATTCATATCTATCTGGATTCAGTATATTATTGTAATCATCTGTAGTGTGAAGTTCAAGTCTTCTTTTTATGTAATCACACTCTTTAACTGATAGTAAGTTATCAAGTATTACATATCCATTTTCTTGATAAAATAAACTATTGTGTGAGTACTTCACGTGCCACATCCTCTAATGTTAAATATGATTTCCACCCATACCTATTTTTTGCACTACTAACGTCCAACCTTAGTTTATTTTCTCTACTTGGTTTTGATGTATTATATACAATCTCTAATTCTTTCCCACTAACACTTATTATTGCTTCAACTATCTCCGTAACCGACTTCGTATTTCCAGTTGCAACATTTAGTAAATCAAAATTCGTTTCTTGTTTTTCTAATATAGATTCTATCAGATGTGCTAAATCAACAACACTCAACAAGTCTTTCTGTTCTTTACCATCACCCCAAACTTCTATCTTATCTTCTGCTTGTTTTACTTTTTGAATCATAGTAGAAAAGAAATGTGCTTTTTCTATGTCCGTTTTATCGTACTTTCCGATTATATTAGTTTGTCTAAGTGCAGTATATTTAGTATCTCCAAGTTTAGAATAGAATTTACACATATTCTCAAGGTAAACTTTTGTTGTTCCACCACCAAAGTAAACATCATCCTCGTCAATAATCCCATAAAAGTCTTCTTCAAACTCATCATATTGGTCATACATCACCGTACAACTTGGAAAGATAACATGACTTACATCACTCTCATATGCTTCTCTAAATATCAATGAGTTCATTATAACATTGTCTGTAACGTGCAGATATGGTTTGTTTATAGCATCTACTATATTGGTTGACACTGCGGCATATTGTAAAATCATATCACAACCACCATATAATGCTCTCTTCACATCCCACTTCTTTGTCAAATCTACTTGTACCCATTCAACTTTATCACCATAAGAATCTATAGCATCTTTATTCTTATGATAGGTTGCTCTGATATCATACTTATCAATACTTAAAAAGTGGTCAATCATATTTCTACCTTGAAATCCATTACCACCACATATCAAAAGTTTCTTCCTCATTATAACTCCTTAAATTCCTCAATAACTTTTTCTGTTGTCTTCCATTTGACACCATCAAGTTCTGGTGTCACAAATTTATAGTCACCAAAGATACAACTACCATCTAATATTTCATTAACTTTACCAAGAGTAATGTTTTCATCCGATATAAAATCTGATATTCCAGATACTCCACTTAATATATAGTCAAGTACATCCGAATGAAGAACATAATTAAATGTAGAATCTTGGTGTAAAGTTAGTTGTGGTTTTTTTTCATTTAATATCTTCCATATTGAGTTTGGTCTGATATCAACTCCCAACATAGCTGGAACTCTTACTATCAAGAAGTTATCAGATTTCTTTTCTACAATAGACTCAGAATAAAGTTTTGTACTTTTGTAATTTGAATAACCCTCATCATAAACTGCTAATGAAGAAATGTATATAAACTTTGTATGTTTTGTATTAACTAACTCATTGGTTAGTAGTATATTACTATCAATAAAATCAAAATTATCTGATACATCATTACCTCTTTCCGAACTAAAGGCACAATGGATGATTAAATCATATTCATCTTTCAATACATAGTGACGATTTCCTCGTGTCAATCCAACACAATCTGGTACGTTTTCATATATGTATTTTCCTAAACCACTTGTTACACCAGTAACTAAAATTTTATTTGTTGAAGACACTATACTTCTCATCTATTATATTTACATTATCTAAAAACCATCTGACCGTATTTGATATACCATTCTTTAAACTAACAGATGGTTTAAACCCATATGATTCTGCTCTCTTAGTATCAAACAACCTAATCATATCACCCATAGGTTTATCTTTATCCCAAACCATTTCCTTACCAAACTCAGATACTATCGTCTCTGCTAATTCTTTTATAGTTACTCCAGTACCACTACCAAGATTTACTGGTTCTGTTACTTTATTTTCAACCATATGTAACATACCACTTGCTACATCACCTGCGTAAATAAAATCTCTGATAGGTGAACCATCTCCCCAAACTGAAACTACCTCGTTCTCATATGCTTTTCGTATCAATGATGGAACTACCATAGAACTTTTTGGGTCAAAGTTATCATACTCTCCATATACATTTGCTGGTCTTACTATTGATATATTTGATTTACCATTTTGTTTTGTATATGCCTCTGCTTGTAATTCACCCATTCTTTTTGCCCATCCACCAAACCAATCAAGTTTAGATGGAAATCCTTTCCAAACATCATCCTCTACGAATACATCTGCTGGTGGATATACCCCAACCGTACTTGTATACAAATACCATTCAACTTCATTCTTCATTGCTGCACCCATCATATTTGTATTAAACTGCATCATAGGTGTCATGATATCTGCTGGTCTTTCCTCTATAATCTTTGGTGATGCTTTTATACCAACTAAATTAAAAACAATATCCATACCATCACACACAGAAATACAACTATCGTAATTAGTTAAATCAACTTCTTTGTATGTGATATCTTTCATATGAACTGGTTTATTTAAATCAGCGACATATACATCACTTTCTTTTTCTTGTAGTAGTTTGACAAGATGTCTTCCAATCATCCCACTACCACCAGTTACCAATACTTTTTTATCTTTTAATTGTAACATATTTGTAATACCTTTTCTACTATTTTTTCTGGACTTGGTGGTAGATTGTCAACATCTGGATGAAATCCTGCAGTCCTATGGTCTAACCCTAATGTATATACTTTCCTATCCGAAGTTCCTCTTTCTGTCATCATTTTATGTGCAAAGTAACTCGCTACACCTTGTTCATAGTCATCGTCTAAAACTAATCCACCAAATTTTGAGTTTCTTAATTGAACTTTCCACATACCTTTATTTAAATGCCAAGGTTTAATCCATAACATATTACATATACTTACTTTTATACCTCTATCTTTTAGTATATCTCTTGCTTTAATAGCATCAAATCTTGTTATACCTATTGGGTACAAGACCACATCTGGTGCATCCTCATATATGTCATGTAACTCTTCTGTATTATCATAACTTCTTCTGTGTTCTGAAATATAATAAACATCATCATGGTCTGTAAACATCTCGTAGGCAAATTCATACTCTCTCGGTGTCATCGGTGCCATTATCCTCGTACCTGGCATTCTTTGGTACAATGAATGATGTGATGAACCTGCTACTGGACCCATACCACCTTCCATAGCAATACTTCTGATAAATATAGGACAAGGTATATCCCATATCTCTTTTGACTTTGATGCATAGTTTACAATCATTGCTGCATTGTACCATTGGAATCCTTGATACCTTACTACATATATCGGTCTACGACCTTGTAGTCCAGCACCAACTACGAATCCACCATTAGCAACATCAGCCGTAGTTACCTCAACCATACCATCCTCTTCATATAATTCAGGTAATGTTCCACCTACCCAACCAACTGCAGTTAGACATTGACCAAAACACAACCCATTTCTTTCAGTAAGATGAGTTCTTGTTATTTCTTTTATTGTTTCTCTAACTGACTTTGCCATATTTCCTTAACCTTATTTTTATAATCTTCGTGTATTTCTTTTCCGTCTTCTATCTTTTTCATCTCTTCTTCGTATCTATCAAAAGCATTTTCATCATCATTACCTGCTCCAGAATGCCAATACTTTCGTACCGTGTTTATATTTAGTAACATTGGTTGTTCAAATACTCCGTCAAGTCCAACTCTTATATTTTCTGGTCCATCTTGTAAATCAAATGCTTTCATACCAAATCCATCTGCTACTCTATGTATATCCCAACTCCTACGAACTTTTTTCTCTGTTAGTATTGAAAGATTATTATCTTCTACTACAAATAATATAGGTAGGTTTTTCGTTTGAGCCCAACCGATAGATGCAAGTGCATAGTCTTCTTCTACTGCTGAATCCCCAACAAATACAATAGTAGGTCTCTTACTTGCATAACAAGAACCAACTCCAATTGTTACATTACTTCCCATTAGACCATCGTGACCATATATGTTTTTTTCTTTACATTGAATTGATGCTGAACCACCCATACCATTTGCACATCCGTCTTTTTTACCAAGAAGTTCTTTTACTAAACCTACTGGGTCACCACCAAAAGATAAGTAAGTAGAATGTCCTCTATGCTGAATGAATATATCAGGTAAGATACTGAGTTCTTCTACATATTGTGCTATACTTGCTGCAATGTATTCTTGTCCAGCCGATAAATATACTGGAAGTTTTAGTTTCTTATTTTGTATTTGTTTGTATGTTTCGTTTTCAAAGTTTCTACATAAAGATGCTCGTTTAAATGTTTCTCTTTTATAATTCTGTTCCATCCCAATCCTCTATTGTATCATTCCAATTTTCAAAACGATATGCTTTATCGTCTATGTATAATATTGCTCTTGGTTTTTCTGCAGTTATCTCTGTGATATATTTACTAATATTATACTTATCACACCACTCTTGAACTAATTCCATACCAGTTTTTCCGTCAACAAGTGGTCTATCTGGTTTTACTTTAGCAGTAAATATTATTATAGTGTATTCTTTTGATAGATGTTTAATACCTTCTATAGCACCAGTAAATGGTTCTCCATAACAAGTTCCATCATACCAACCTTTGTCGTTGTTATGTATCACCCCATCAAAATCTATGGCGATTTGTTTCTCATCTACTTTAAAATTTGGTGGAAATTCGTTTTCAATCATCTGTATATAGTCATTATTTTAGTGTTCTCATCAAGTATAGGATATAGTTTTATTAGTTTTTTAATAACACCTACTGCCACAACATCTCCTGCTTGAGCAACCATCATTCCATCACTTGTCTTAATCCCACCATCCAAGAACACAATATTTTGTTCATCGTCCTTGTCATAAAAGATATCAGAAGTTGATGTTGTCTCAACCCTTATCTTACAGTTAGAGAAATCATACTCATTATCATCACCATCTATCCATAAACAATCTTCTTGTTTAGGTGTCTCGTGAGTACTATCTTCATACTCTTTTCCCTCTCTACCATATTTATCTTCCAACCTAACCAAATCATGTTTGTCAACTGGTGTTTCTATCTCAAAAACATAAGCACCATCTGTAGATGTTGCTTTCGTTGAGTGAAACAAACCTTTTCGTATCATTGTCTTTGATACTGGTTTTATTCTGAACGAGTTCATTATAAATGATATTTCTGCTTCTCCATCTAACAAGATAAGACCAGTTGTTTTATTAGGATGACAATGCATAGATGTCTGTTGACCATCAAGTATGTGTAAAAACCAAAGTGCAACTTTGTCGTTTTGGTAAACTAAGTATTCATAACCCCAAGGTTTTTTTACTACAGTTTTTTCATACGGCATTATTTATCTCAATAACCTTGTTCATCCATTGTCCCATCCATTTGTAATGTGGACAACATATTAAGTTATCAGACACTACCGCTTCAGCGTCAACAAAGTTACCACCAGCATTAATCAAGTCATCTTTTATACTATAGTATCCAGATACATCACGACCATTCGCTATACCAGAAGAGATTAACATCTGTCCACCATGACAGATAGAACCGATGGTTTTACCACGAGAATCCCACTCTTTGATAAAGTTTAACGCCGATTGTTCTTGTCTTAGTTTTTCAAGTGACTTTACTCCACCAGGAATAATCAACAAGTCGTACTCTTCTAAGTATTTGTTAAATAGTTCTTCTTCATTCAAATCAAATACTGACTTAGTACATTCATTATATGTTCCAAGTATACCATAAATCATACCTACCTTATTAGACATAATATCAACTTCATATCCACTCTCTTGTACCCTATAATAAGGATAGATTACTTCGTGGTCTTGGTATTTTTCCCAAGTCATTATTAGTGCTTTTTTATTCATCTCATACTCCATTTAGTTTATTTGCTAATTTTACTATTTTCTCATCCTCTAACTCTGGATGATTTCCAATATACAATCCATACTCATGTATGTGATTTACATTGTCTAAATTATGTTCTATAAAATCATATTTCTCCAAGTAAGGTTGTCTTACTTGATTACCACCACCAGCAGTTCCCTTACGATACTCCACTCGTTCATCCTCAAGTAACTGACAAACCCGTTTGAATAACTCTTGGTCTTTGTCATTTAGAATCAAAGGAAGTGCGAAGTTACTATTTCCCTCTACTAAAAAGTCTGTGTAGAACATCTTAGAATCTAACCAATGTAACCAAGTATCAAAATTCTCTTGTCTTTTCTTTATATTGTTTTCAAGTCTTTTGCCCATACGACCACTACCATTAAGTTGAGATATACCTAATACTGCATTTATCTCTTGGTTTCTCACATTATATCCAGGTACTGCGAATGTAAATAATGGATTGTTGTCTGGGTATTTCAATTTATATTTGTCTTGTAATGTATCAGATGCTTCTCTTGTCATACCATGAGACCTAAACAACTTTGCCATATCCCATAAATCATAATCGTTAGTACATACCATACCACCTTCAATTGAAGTTATATGATGACCAAAGTAAAAAGAAAAGTTAGATACATCACCATAGATTCCAACTCTATCTCCGTTGTTAGTTGCTCCATGTGCCTCACAACAATCTTCAATCAAAAACAAATCATTGTCTCTACAAAAATGTACCATCTCATCTGTAATAGCATTAAATCCTAAAACATGAACTAAGGTAACTCCTACCGTTTTGTCTGTTACTGCTCTTTTAATGTTCTCTAATGTTATAGACATATTGCTCATGTCAACATCAACGAAGACTGGTGTAAAACCTAAGTTTACTAAGGGTGATACATCACTCACCCATCCTAATGGTGATACAATAACCTCACCAAGACCTTTCTGTTCTTTCATCATTGATGCCATTATGTAGTTTGCTGATGCTCCAGAATTTACATAGACACTATGAGAACATCCTAAAAATTTACACCACTCCATTTCAAACTCTTTAACCCTTTCTCCTTGTGTGAATCTTTGATTAGGTTCGTTTATGAAACGAGTGAGTGCTACTTTGTCACTATCTGTGATACTATCGTTTATTAATTGCCAGTTGTAATACATTATCTATCCCTATCATATAATATTGGATTTTTTGATGGCCAATCTATATTTAGACTTGGGTCATTCCATTTAATAACAAACTGGTCTCCTACATCTGGGTAGTTTCCATCATAAGAATACTTATAATGAAATACACATTTATGACTTAAGACATAATGACCATTTGCATAAGTTGGTGGTATCAATACTTGTTTTTTATTTTTGTTACTCAGTATAATCCAATCCCATTTAGTCTTTTCTGGATTAACAATAACAAGATATACTTCTCCGTAAACACAACTTACTAATTTATGTGATTTTTGGTCACCATGTAACCCTCTTAGAACACCTCTTGATGATGTAGAAAATTTATCTAATCTCCAATCATATCCCACCCATTCTTTTTCGTCCCAATTTGTCCAGATATCTCCTCTGAAATCCTCATGAAAATCTGGTTGGTATACTTTTATTTCAGTTCCTATCATAAATGACCTTTGTTCTAAGAAATATAACTTGTTAATAAATATAGAAAGTTAGTCCCTAAAGTTATTTTTTTTAAGATAATTGACAAAATTATATGAGTCCACTTTTATTTTATCTTTAAATTCATTGACACTATCTGGATGTGTTACGATTCCATCCTTTACATGCTCTGCTGGTAATATATGATGATGTAATTCTATGTTATGTTCTATCATTTTTATACTTGGTTCGTTGTAAACAAACATATCCCATTGTCTATCTGCAGATGGATGTAGACAATAATAACCAAGGGTTTCTGGTATGAGTCTATGTATTATTATAAATGTATGTTGTGTACTATTCTTCCCATTTAAATGTTCCCAAGGAATATCTCTTGGATTATGAATGTCGTTATCATCTCCATTCAGATACTCTCTAACTTTTGCTTCAACTAAACCAATACATCCACTATGTTTTCTTAACTCAACATCCCAATTATCAGAGTGGAATACTGCGTCATCGTTCATCCCTATTACAAACTCACCTTTAGACTCCTTAAACATTTGATTTTGCATAAGATGTAAATCAGCATATCCATTCCATCTATCATCAACTATTACTTTCAAATCAAAACTACTATCAAACTCATTTATCTTATCCATATTGTCAAGTGTTTCGGTATCGTCATTGTCCATTCTCAGTACAACTTCAATGTCTTTTAAGTTACTTGTCTTGTTCTTAATAGACTCTAAACAAGTGATAAGATGGTTTATTCTTTTACGAGTAGGTAATAGTATACTTACTAAGTAATCATATTTCACATCAGTTACATATGGATGTTTATTCATTGTATCTTTATCCATGTTAAATTATCTATTCCAGTATCAAACTTTTCTGCCGTTCCTTTTGAATCCTTATATCCAAATTCAAGGTTTTCTCTAAACTTTTTCGCTACTTCTACATTCTTCAAATACTGCTCGTCTTTAATTCCAGGATGATTGTCATCATGTGGTAATATAAAAAAGGTTCCTTCTTCTGGGTTTGGTCTGTACCATTTAAAACCATGTGATTTAACTCTTTCTCTTGTATCATCATCTTCAAGTCCCCATCCTACATACAAAGGATTTAACCCACCTATTTTTTCCCATGTCTTTCTCGTCATCATAAAGACAAAACCAGAATGGTCACCTACATCATTACGAAATCCTCT
>PDMW01005505.1_pt1 | contig 11415 bp, 3 predicted proteins | sample 1515511 | NCBI WGS metagenome assembly PDMW01 (sample SAMN07343023, study PRJNA328102) | Marine metagenome, whole genome shotgun sequencing project. | biome: marine; feature: bay; material: water; isolation source: viruses from water sample < 0.22 micron filtered, nuclease treated, low... ... | reverse complement strand
AAAAATCATTATAACCTTCTGCCGCTTTATCTACCATCCAACTTGACTTAGCTAAAGGTGAACTATCTCCTAAACCAGTTATATTGTCTATAGGTATTTCTAAACCTACACTATCTAAAAATTCTTTAATAGCTGGTGCTGCTTCAGCTGCTCTAGCTGTTAAAACAAATACGTCATCTGTACCTCTAGTTTCTTGTATTTTTTGGGCTACTTCAAATAAAGGTCCTTTCTTACCTTCCATTACTTTATTAAACTCTGAAAAATCCCATACAGCTCCTTCAGCAAGCATATTATCTCCTTTTTTAGCAAACTCTTCAGCTGTTAGTTTTCCAGTAGTGCCATCAGGCATTGTATACAATACATTACTTTTAGTCCTAGCTAATGTATCGTCAAAGTCAAATACCCTAATCTTTTTTATTGGTGCATTAGGATCACGAGCAACTTCTAAAGCTCTGTCTAATATTTCCGCTTGTCTTAAAGATTCAGGATTAGTGGTCTCACTCATTTTAAAATCAGGAACAACTTTACTATCTGAGTTATTTTTAATGTTAACTCCAGAGGCTTCACCTTTTTTAACATCTAGATCTTGAACTGCTACTAAATTTTGTAAATCCATTAAACCTGGTTCAGTGCTCATGTCTATTTTAGATTCAGGTAAACCATCAAGTTTAGTAACTTGTATTCTTAAACCTATATTAGCCCAACCTCTACTACCAGGAAGTTTTCCATCCACTAATTCAATACCAGCTTTTTTATATTTAGTAGGACCATTTTTGGAATCAGAAGTAGTCTTAGCTATAGCTAAACTCCAAGTTGCTTCACCATCAAGATAAGGAACTGCTTCTCCTAAATTAGCTGGATCTTCTAATGAAGTGTCTAAAGGATTTCTTAATTTATAAAGACCACCTCTTCTCTCACCTTTGAAATCACCGAGTTTACTAATATTCATATAAGCTGTACCATTGTTTTTTCCTACTATATACCCTTCTCCTACACTTTCTGCTGGTAAAACTATTTTTCTTTGAGTTCTTTTTTGAAAACCTTCTTTTTGTAATATATCTAATACTTGTTTATCTAATATATCTCCAAAGTCATATTTAACCCATGAATCACCATACTTTTCTTTACCTATTTCATTAGCTTTATCTACCCATGCTTTAACATCAGGGTTGGCTGAATATACCATTTTTAACAAGTCTTCATTGAAACTATAATCTTTAGTTAAATCAAAAGTAATATTACCTTTAGCGTCTGTATTAGTTATAACTCCAACACTACCAAACCTTGCATTATTTAATTTAAGTTCAACATTAAAAGCATTACCTCCTATAGTAGCTATAAAATCGGCTTTACCACCTTCTTCTCCTCTTACACCTTCTATTTTAAGAGCTGACTCTTTACCGTTTTCCTTATTCCATTTACTAATAGCTCTATCTGTAGCATCATATACTAATTGCTCGTATGCAAAACCATTTTTTATACCTAAATTTTTAGCTAACTGTTTAACGATGTCATCAAAATCTCTTCCCTTTCTAGTTGGTAACAATGCTTCTCTTCTAGCCTTAGCAATTATCTCTGCTCTTTCAGTATCATTTATTCCTCCCGCTTCGTCGATAACAGAGTTTATAATTTCCATTTGAACTTCATCTGCTAATATATTTTCTACATCAGCTATTTGTTTAGACAAAGACTTCCATTCCTTTATAAGACCTTTAGCCTCATCTCTTCCTTTTTTTGTTTTAGTGAAGTCTGTGTCACCAAAAACTTCTTGCCAAGCAGCATCTACATTTTGATCTGTAATACCCATTTTCTTTAATACATCAACAAAACGCTTTCTTCCATTTTTATATGTATACTTAAGTTCTATTGGTACATTTTCCTTAGCATCAAAAGATCTTGAAAATTTAAGATCAACACCTCTACCTATAGCTTTACTTACATCTTCTAAATAAGCTTTAGTAACTACTTCACCTGTTCCTGAATTTTCTAGTCCAAGCTCAAACTTCTCCATTACTTCTGGTTTGCCAGCTATTTCCATAGTAGCATTCAATGCTAATTCACCTGAAATTTTATCTGCTAAAGCATCTTTTCTCGTACCTTTTTTAGAACCTTTAATATCAAAGAAATCTATAACCTGTTGTTTAGAAGGATTTAATTTCTTATATAATGTAGGACCTTGATTAGTTGTTGCGCTAACTAATAATCCTGTTCCTTCTAATTGCTTAACTTCTTCAACACTTAAGTTTTCTTTTACTACTTCAGTAAATATCTTTTCTCCTTTAACTAATCTCTCAAAAGCAACTAATTTTTCAATACTAAGATCAGATATAGCTTCCGCATTTATATCTAACCAATCTGTATAATCTGTTCTACTACCAAAAGTTTCTACAAAAGCATCTCTTAATTCTTCAGCAAATCTACCTTCTAAATCACTTGTAAATTGTTTATATATACCTGCCAAATCTCTTTCAGCTTGCCTTTTAGTTTCTCCTGTAGGATTAGTAGCTAAAACTTTTTTAACAGAAGCTAAATCTACATTTGTTCTTTTACCACCTTTGTTTTTTCTAACATACCTAAACTCTGGCATTTTAGTACCTAAAACTTTTTCTACTGTTTCTAATATTAAATCACTCAATGGTGATCCTAATTCTAAATCTAATGAGTTTCTAAGATTAACATCAGGAACAGACTCTATAAGTGGTTTCTTTTCATTGATAGTTTTTGTATCAGAAGTTCCTAAGTTATCTATATCTTTTTTAGACATGTCAGTCCATAAATCAGGAAGTACATCACCTATCCTGTTTTTTAATCTATCATTTATATAACCGTATAAACTATCATTATTCTTATTAAACCCTCTAATATCAGCTAACAATTCAGTCTTAACAGCTTGTTGTAATTCTTTAAGATCTACATTTTGCGTTAAGTCAATTACACTTTTATCATTAGTAACAAACCTTTCAGCTTTAGCTTTAATCATACCGTCTAAATCACTTCCTATGTCATTAAATAATTTGTCTAAAACTCTATTTGGCTTTTTTCTATTACCTTCTTTCCAAGCTGGTATTTTGTTTCTAACCTTATCAACAGCTTCATTAATTCTACTTTTAGCTTTTTTAGCTACTTCACTTGCAGGTTCTTTTTGACCTATAGTAGTAGTTGGCGCACTAGTTGAACCAGTTACTAATGACTTTATTTTAGCAGCATTTGCTTTTATTTTATCCATAAACCCTTTAGGTTTATCTTTTAATAACTTTTTATTTTCTGCTACTAATTCAGCTTTAGTATTAGATTTTTTTGATTTTTTACTTTCAGAAGCTGCTATTTTAGACACTATTTCATTTTCATATTTTTTTGCATCTATATCTATAACTTCAGCACCTTGATCGTTTTGTCTAGCTTCTAATTCAGCTAATGTTGCAGCATCAACTTCTCCTAATCCTACTTGTTCCCCTAATTTTAACAAGAAATTATTAATATCATTAGTACCTTTAAAATCTATTCTCATCTCTCCATCACTGCTGTTTTGTAGACCTTCATTAAGTTTCATACCAAACACTGAAACAAAATCATTTGCAGCTTTTAAATCTATATTACCAGCTGCTACTTCTTCAACAAAAGAAGAAAATACTTCTCCAAAATCCCATGTACCATCACTATTTCTTAAACCATTAGTACCTTCTATTATCATTTTATTAAACACATCAGTCTGTTCGCTTTGTAAATAAGCAACTAACAAGGAACTAGCTTCATTAAAACTTTCAGGATCAGCTTCTATTAATTTCTCTGTAGCACCATGTGCTCCTTCATGTAATGGAACTCCAGGTTTTTGATTTTTTACAGCGTTTTCTCTAAAATTAAACTGAGTATTTATATCAGCATCAAAAAATCCATTTATAGTACCACCTTTAATACCTTTAATAGCTTTTTCCTTTTTAAAGTTTAAATAATCTGCAAAAGTCATATTAGTAGTTCCACCTTGTTCTGTATTGACTTCTACTATATTATTAGCTTCTGCTTCTGATAGTGAATTTATATATTCATTATATACATTTTCAACATTTTCTACCCCTTTAGCGTTGTTATCAGCATTACTATATCCCCAACCTCCTTGATCCGCTATTACTTCAGCTTTAGCATTATTAGAATCATATATTTGTTGGTCTAAAATTTTAGTAGCTTCAGCGTCTATCTCAGATTGATCAGGTACATAATCATTTTTCTTTAATTTAGTTTTAATATTTTCAACAGCCTGCGCTTCTATAACAGCGTTTTCTTTAGCTACATCAGAATCTGATAAAGCAGCTCCTTTTCTAGCATACCATTCGTGACCAAAAAAATCACTATTTAAGAAATGTTGGTTTTGGTTTTCTAACTTCTTATATTTTTCATTTATCTCCTTTAGTTCGTTAAACTCCACTGTTCCTTCAATTTCAGAATTAGGATCAGCGGCTAGATTAAGTGCTTTAGTTCTTAACTTACTTATTTCTGCTTGGTTTTTAGTATAATAATCAGCTGCATCTTTTCTCATTCCATCTTCAATCAACTTAGAATCTATAGCATTCATCTTAGTTTCGACTTCACCCATTAAGTCAGCAACATTACTTTCCGCGTTAGCTTTTAATCTCTCAAGCGTATTAAGTTTCTCTATATTCTGCGGTAATAGTAATGGTTTACCAGGTCTACCTTCACTATTTTTTAATTTTTTAATCTCACTGTTTATATCATCTATATTTCGATGTTCAGTAACTAATTGATTTTGAGTTTCAGTTAAAGAATTTATTTCTTTATTGCTAGTATAATTAATTTTAGTAAAAGCACCTGAGCCTCTACCGAGTCCATCCATCATAAAACTCACAGCAAATCCACCAGCATAAGCTTCTACACCGCCTTGAGAAAGTGGTCTACCGTTCCATAAATTATCTATAGTATTAACACCTAATTCCCCAAGCCCTTCAGTATTAGCTTCGCTAAACCAACCTTTTAAGTTAACTTTTAGTCTTTCACCTACAGATTCGTATAATCGTCTAGTCGCTATATTACCTTCTTTAAATAACAAGGTATTCATTTTAGCTCCCCATTTAGCAGTTGTTAATCTTGCAAAAGCAGCTTCATTAACTAAAGAAACTCCCATATTTAAAAGATATTCACCACCACCAGCTTTTTTAATTTTAGAATTTAATTGAGCTACTTGTAATTCCTTCTCATCTCTAGGTATATCTGAAGACTCAATAACTTTTATCTGTTCTTTTATTTCAGCATTAGCTAAATCCATTTCTGTCATCTTACTACCTGCAGCCGATAAACCAGCTAAACCAGAAGAAATAGCTAAAGCGTAACTAGAACTACCACCACTTAAGATCATAACTCCCATTATAGGTAATGTGTCAGCTAATGTATCAGTTGACCATTCAGCAAAGCCTTTTATACCATTCCATATTCCACCTTCAAAACCTAATTGATTAAACCTAGTTGTAGAAAAATTATAACCTTCTTTCTCAACTTCTAACATTTGACTCAACCAAGTGTTAGTTGCTGATAAATCTTCTATCATATCTAAACCTAGCATTTGACCACCCCAGTAAACAGGATTTATATAAGCTGTTAACATGGCCGCACCGAATGTTAGATCTTTAGCTAAACTTAAACTACTAATACCTAATGTAACACCAAATCTTTCTAATTCGTTATAATTTTTATCCCAAGCATCTACTTGATCCGCAAAACTAGGTAAATCTTCTATAGCATCTAATAGTAGATCAGTTTTCTTCATTAAGGTTAACTCAGACAAAGTAACAGCTGTTGCTTGATTATTGTAATTATTTAAAACGTTTTTAGGCATTAATAAAACTTGAGCCCCTGTTTCTTTTTGAGTTAAATTAGGATTTATATTTTCATATAAATTCTGTCCTTTTTCTATAATAAAAATTAAATCTCTTCCTTCTTCATCTTTTTCTCCTGATATTTTAACGTACACATCTTCTAATAAGTTGTTATCAATATCTGTTTGTGGCATTATATTTAATTTAGACATTTCAATAGCCCATTGAGTCATTGTAGCATAATCACCAACATTGACATTTGACGCGTTGAAAGTTTCAAAAGCATTAGGTGTAATCCAATGTTTTATTTGTCCACTAAATTCGTTCTCTTCAAATATTTTCTTTTTATTAACATAATCTTCTTTAAATATATTTGCTTGAGATTCTGCTTCTTTAAACAAGTATTTGTTTTCAGCTTCTAACATAGCAGAACCTGCTATACCTTTACCTAAGTTTTCACTAGTTTCTGACCACCAATTATTTTCTGCGTATTCTTCTATATTGACTTCTAATTGTCCTTGTAAACCATCTTGAATAGCTATTTGTCTAGTCAATTCTACTAACTCTTCATAAATTTTATAACCAGTTGCAGACCCTTCTAAATCAAAACCTTTTTTTCCATCTTCACCGGTTACTTCGTAAAAAGAACCATCATCACCCGCTTGGAATCTATAATCCGACATTATAAGTCTATTTCTTTCTACTCTTTGATTATAATCATATCTTTCTTGAGATCCTGGTTTTCCTGGTAATTGGTTTCTATTATTAGAAGTTTCTCCTAATATATTCATTGAAGTATCGTCAGGTGTAAAACCTATATCCTCCATTGATTTACGCTGTATATCTCTTTCAAGGTTTAAGTAATCTTGTAAAGACATAGTTAAAGGCTGTAATCCTTCTGATTTTCTTTGTGTATTAAGTTGAAAATAAGCTTGACTAAAAAACTTTTTCATATCTTCTATACGGTAACTGTCTATACCCAATGTATTAATACCTTGTAATCTTAAACCGTTGTACACGTCTCTAGTAGTATTGTTATCTTCTACAATCTTGATCTGTTCAGGACTTATCTTTACACCACCTTTAGACGGATCTTCATGATTTATAGGAGTGTCGATTAACTGTTTAAATTCATTAGCGAATTTAGTTCTTTTTTCTTTGTACTCTTCGTCTTTCCACCCGGCTTTTTTAACCTCTCCTGTTAATATATCAACTTTCTCTCTATTATCTTTTATAAAAGTTTTCAACTCAGCAATTTCACCTTCAATTCTAAAGTTTTGCTTCCTTTTATCTGGGTTTAAATCAACTTGTACTATATGCTCAGAGCCATCAGGAGCAGTTATCTTAACTCTATCTCTAAACCAAGCTGTTTGCTCAGTTTTAAAACCAGGCGGTAATAATTCTCTTAAAGACACCTCTGCAATATTTTCTGTATCATCAAAAATTTCAGATGTAAGTACATTATCTAAGAAATCACTAGTAGTCATTTGAGCCAATGTTTTAGCTCTCCAAGATTTTGGAGTTTCTTTAGATACTATTTCAAATTCTTTTAAGCTTGAAGTTGATGTACTAATAATGTCATCTGTTCCATCAACAGTCTCAACTATACCATCGGGGTTAAAACTATAGTCATCACCTAAATCATCTATCAGTGTTTTTAAATCATAATCTCCTAAACTATTTAAATCAATATTATTTTCATTGATGATATCATATATGCTGTAATGTGTTTTAGAACCATCATCTTCAACTTTAGTAATTATTCTTTCTTCAGGCACGTTAGTAGTTGCCATGTCTATAGGCGTTGCTTGATCAATTACTTTTTTAATTTTGTTTCTTATCTTTCTTTTTTTAAAAGAACTTCTTATTGTGGTAGGTTCTGTTTCTTCTTCTATTATTTCATTATTTTCTACTTGATTCTCTTCTGCTTTAATCTCTTGATCTATATCTATATTACTTTCTTTATTTATGTTAACTAGTTTGTCTATAGAAGAACCAGTGTTAGTAGGTTTAAATTTAGTGGCTTGATCTATTATTTCTTCAGCGTCATCATCATCATCTTCTATTAAAGTTATTTCAGGGTTTTCAATTAGGTAATCGTCAAAAGATAACTCATCTACATTAGCTGCAAGATTTATTTCATCTTGCGTAAACTGCATATTGTTATAAGAGTATTTTTTCATATATTATTTAGATTTATTACTTGGTAAAAGAGAATAAGCCATTACATTATCACTTATTCCACCTGCTCTTCCAATTATCATTTTTAAAGATTTTTTGTCTTTAAAGTCATATATTAGTTTATCACCTCCCTTTTTATATATTTCCCCATTTTTAATTTGATAAGCCTCTGATCTAGCAGCGTTGTTTAAAGCTTTTAAAAGTGTAGCATCATCATTTATCTCCTCTGCTGCTGCATTTATAATTTCAATATCATCTTTTCTTAAATCGTAAGTTTGTCTTACATAACCTGTTGCTTGTTTAGGTTTCTTTTCTGTTTTAACATATTTGCGTTCTTCTAAACCAAGTTCTGCTACTCTATTATCAACACTTCTATTTATCATTAAAACCTTAGCAACTTCTTGTTGTATGTCCTGCCATTCATCTGAACTTCCACTCCAGTCCGAAGGTATTTGACCCCATTCAGTATTAGCTAAACTATTTATTGTTTCACTTAAAAAAGCTTTTTCTAAATTATCTATACCATCATCTAAATTAATAAGATTTTTATTAGCTGCTATTATCTGTGTTACAACATTATTGTTTACTTCTTTATAATCTTTAGTTAACTGTTTGCTATAAACATCAGCCCACAAAGGTGTCATTAATTTATTATCTTTAACATTTTCTTTAAAAGCTCCAGCATCATACATTTGATCTTTTAGTGCACTTATTTTATCAGAAGTTATCATTCTATAAACATCTTGATTAAGTTGTTCTGGATCTTTGTCCGCAGGAGTATTTTCATTGTCAAAAGTTACATAAGCAGAATTAACATTATTAGGGTTAAGAAAACCATCTACTATTTTATTATCAATTTTTTTAGTATCAGGAACTGTTATAATAGCACTTTGGCTTTGTTGTAGCTTTATTAAATTTTTAACATTTACAGCAGCTGGTCCTATACCTTCTCCTAAGTTTTTAATTGATCCATCATCATTTAAACTTACTAAGAACATGTCTCCATTTTCGTCTGAAGTCATACCAACATTACCTTCATTAGCTAAATCTGTCAATACAGACTGTATACCTTGGTTAGTAACTGAACTAACACCATTTGGTTGCATAGCAGAATATTTACCGTTTGTATCAACGAGTTGTTTAGCTAGAGCTAATATATCCATTTGACTATTTTTCCAAAGTCCTAACTGTTGTTCTAGCTTTGTTAAAGCTCTTTGACCATTTTGCTTGTCTATTTCACCGGTTTGCATACCATTTTTAATCTCATAAAAATCATCAATTTTACCGTTCCAAAAGTTTCTCATATTGTAATCAAAAGCTCCAGATCCAGTGCTTGTTAAACTATTTAAAGTTTTTTCCTTACTTAGTTCTATCTTTTTATCTTTTTCATACAAAACTTGTTGCATCTTTCTCTTTTCAACAACAGCTTTTTGCATTGACTCTAAACTGTTTTGAAAAATATTTAAAGATGACTTACTCATTTGTTGATAAGCTTTTAGACTATTATCTATAATTCTTTGAGGATTACTATATGCGTTATCTGCCATTGTTTTTAATTTATTATTTGAGACCTGCTGAGAACATGCTTCCACCAATACCACCTAAAGTACTAGCAAAAGAATTTGCTAAATCTACATCCGCTTGAGTCGCTGCCATACCAGCATTAACAGCATTTTGTTGAGCATTTTGCATCATACCAGCTGCATAACCCATATCTGCAATTGATCTATTTTCTAAAGTTTGCATTTCAAATTGAGCTCCTTGGCCTTTTAATTGTTGTACATTTTGTTCTCCTTGAGCTTTAGCTTGATCAGTTCTTAATTGGCCCTCAGCTTTCATTTGTGCAACATCCATAGCTCCTTTTGCTTTCAGCTTTTGATTAGCTGATTCTTGCTGTTGTATATCAGCTGCTATACCCTTTTTACTTTGTAAAGCTGCTTGAGCTAATGCTGTAGCTCCTCCTGAACCCATACCAGTAGCCATCATAGTGTCTAATGTATTAGCTAGAGCTATATCGGCTTGTTCAGCTTGAAACTCAGCAGCTCCTGTAGATACACTTAAGTTAGCATACTCATTAGTCATATTAGCATATGGGTTAGACAAATTAGCAAAAGCGTTAGTCATATTAGCATATGGATTTGTTATATCAGGTCTATTTTCTTTAGCCTCATTTAACATGCCTTCATATTTAGCAGATTGAGAGTTCCAATGTCCCTCTTGTTCTTCCATAGCACTTTTAGCCGCTCTATTACCTATAGCACCTCCTATCATGCCTACGCCCGATATTATCAAGCCTGCTGTCATTAATCCCATATCTTTTATTTTAAAACTTTAACTAATTCATAAGAAGGTTTTTCATCCTGTTTCCAACCTAAATCTTTATGTTTGTTTATTAAATTTTGATTTTTAGTTATACTTATTGCATATCTATAACCTAATTCTTTTATTATTTCTTCACATGCTGTTATAAGGATATATATCGCATCCTTTCTGTCGTTTTCTCTATATTTTGGATTAGATACAACCCATTCTAATAAAACCATCTTAGAGTTTGTAGTATAAAGAAATCCAGCTACTATAGGTATGCCTTTTTTTTCTACTATAACACCACCAGTTCCATTGTTAGGAAGTAAATCTCTTGGTGGAGCTTCCCAACCTGGCCAAAAATCCCACCATTCTTTCAATGTACTATAATCCTCTTCTTTTAATCTTCTTGTATTCAATTTAATTTAATTTAAAATCCTGACTTAACAAAAGTAGTACTCACTGCGAATAATTCTTTTGCGCCATCTTTATCTGTTATTTCATCTGTAGTCATTGTTGCTGTTACGTAATTAGCTTTGATACCAGAAGAAACAGGTCCACCGTTTTCCATGAATAAAACCTCACCAGCTGTTGTGCTGTTATTATTATTTATGTAAGCTACGTATAAATTCTCTTTCTGTACAAAACCTGAATATTTAAAAGGTGGTGTCAAAGCGAGAGCACCACTATTGTATGGAGAATAATTTTCATATCTACCTTCGTATAAACTTCTTATAATATTAGAACTATCAGCATATTTAATCCAGTTAGCTACTCCAAAATTTGGTACAAGATTACCGTTTGTATCAGCAGTGTATGGGCTTATTATAGGTTCTAAATCATCACTTTTTAGTATACTCATTTTCCAACCATTACTTCCCTCGTATGATATAGTTTGGAAATTTTTACTTAAATCTGGTTGAGGATTAAAAACAAAAGTTACTTGAGGTTGTGTAGATACACCATAAAAAGTATTTCTATTATTAGCGGAACCTTGGTAATTATGAATGTATAAACCACTTGATATTATAGAATAAAAACTATTCTTTAAACTACTTATAAAATTAGGTTTATAAGTTAAAAAACTAGTCCAACCTAAAACACTTTC
>PDMW01019998.1_pt1 | contig 11430 bp, 17 predicted proteins | sample 1515511 | NCBI WGS metagenome assembly PDMW01 (sample SAMN07343023, study PRJNA328102) | Marine metagenome, whole genome shotgun sequencing project. | biome: marine; feature: bay; material: water; isolation source: viruses from water sample < 0.22 micron filtered, nuclease treated, low... ... | reverse complement strand
TGTAGTCCGCGTTCGTGCCGCTGAACTCGGTGCTGATTTTTGGGAGCATGCTCATTGTGCTTGGGGTTTGATAGTATAACGTTTGTCGTCTTGGTTTTAGTATGCGGGGCTTGCCTCAATTTGGTCTTGCTCGCGCTTGGGCAACTCTGCCATGCAATCCAAGAACTTGTCGAAGGTGGCTTCGCACTTCCTGTCCAACTTGGCGAACAAGCGCTCTTCGTCGTTGCTGTCTGCGATGTCGCGTTGGTCGTTCAGGTCATTGTACTTGACCAAGTGACGCATTGCGCGGTTGACCATGGACTGGTGCTTGGGGTTGATTGCTTTGAGGTTCATGTGCTTGGGGTTTGTGGGGAGACGGAGTTGCCTCCCCTTGTTGTTAGTATAACGTTGTCGTCGTCGGTTTAGTATGAGCCGTCAGACTGCATACGATGGAAGTTTGGGTCATAGCCATCTCCTGCCTTCAAGTCATCCAGCTCCGTACCCAACTCAGCATGTTTCATGCGCATCTCGCGGTAGTCATTGCGAGCCATTTCGTACAAGCGCTTCATGCGCTCAACCTCGGCTCTCTCGGCATCCAACTGGTCGGCCATCTCACGAACCAAGTTCTGCATGTCGGTTGCCGTTTTCTTGATGCCTTTCTTCATCATTCGCTGAACGTCAGCGGCGGTCACAACCCCATCTTCGTAGTCGTGTTCGTTGCCAATTACGTTGGCCAAGTTGCGCAAACGTTCCGCTGAATCGTCTGCCTGCTTGATGCAGTCACAAGCGTATCTTTTCATGTTGTTCATTATCAGTGAGTTAAGGGTTTGTGGCTAGGAATCAGCTCCCGCCTTCTGATACCTATACGAGTCTCGTCTTCGTTTTAGTATGGACCTATATGCAAACAAAAGTTAACGCACCACAATGTCCCATGTGTGGGTTCCCCCATGGAGCATGAACGATTGGGGAAGGGATTGTGCCTGTGGTCTGTGTGTCTCATCTTCTGTGGTCCCTCTTGGTCTGTCTTACTTGAACTGGGGAGGGCCAAAAGTCAAATGCCAAACCTGGATTCCCAAAGGTTAAAACGTCGAGGGGCTGGGGTTCAGGATTCCGTTTCCGATTGACATCGGTGCTGCTGCTGTATATGTATAATCCCCTAGGTGCGTATGTCTGGCCTATTTTCACATACCTTCGCATAATTATTATCAGCCTCGATATGTGTTATGCTCTTCTATCTGTCACCTTTCTAACTATGGTATTACACTATATGTATCTCGAAAGATGATTCCGCGCTGGGTTATGGTGTTACCCACCCTACTTGACTTTGAAAAAAAAATGTAGTACCTTCGCTACATCCTTGAGAGGACGTCTTGAGGTTACGGACCTGATGGGTCCTCACCTCGGTCAGACTGTTTGTGAGATACAGGCAGCTTAGGGTCCTCTCTTAAAAAAGTATCAAGGGACAGCTATGCACATGCACCTAACAGACGAGATGATTCAGCTGTTGCAAGAAGCCACTAATAACACTAGGGGGCAGCACACAGCGCGTGGAAGGAGGAGGGCTATGGCCAGGGCTCTAGATAAGCTGAGCAATAAGATGCCACCTCCTTCGTTAGAGGAGCATGACTAAAGAACCCATCCACATGTGTGACGTCGTCTTGTTTGATAGCAAGTCGAAGAAGGAGTACAAGCTGTACGATGCCATCCTTGTTGGCAATGACAAGAACCTTATATGGCGGAACGAGTATTTCAGGGAGAAGCTCATAAAGGATATCTTCAAGAGCAAGGCTCGTATCAACAAGCAACAGAACAACCTTCACCTTACGTGTAGCAGCATAACGTTTAAGAAGTTCATCAGCTACTCTAATGCGAAATGGGGTTGCACCAAATGATTATATTTGTGCATGCTCGTTTCAAAGAAAAAGAAAAAGCCTTCTGCAGGTACTCGTCGCAGCTCAGCTGTTAGTGAGAGTGCCAAGAGAGAAGTAGAAAGTGTGCGTAAGTATCTTATGGATGCTGTCCCTGATGCTCAGCTCGATGAGGACTTCCTCGTTAAAGTTGCATCCACTTATGGTTTGTCTAGAAAGAATCCCTCCGTCCTAGCTGCTGCAGTGAAAAAACTCCAGAAGCAATGAAGACCACAAAGAAGTCAGAGAGGGGTAAACTAAAGGTCAGCAGCAAGAAGGTATCCGTCCCGCCCCCATCTGGTTACCACTGGATGGAGGAGCAGGGTAGATACTACCTCATGAAGGGTGACTACAAGCCGCACCCTGGAGCCGTGAAAGAAGCAATGTTTAAGGAGGCCTCTCATGGCTAAGTCCTTCAACAAGAAGTATACGGCGGGCTCGAAAAATTCTGCGAAGCGCAAAGCGCTTATGAAGCAGATAGCAGCCATCTACGCCAAGTACCGTGGCACGAAAGCAAAGCGACAGAAGAAAGGATTCCCACCAGCTGTAGCTTCCCGACTGAAGAATCTCATGGCACAACGCGACAAGCTATGAGTAAGAAGAAGAGTACCAAGGGTTCGTTCCTTTCGAAGCTTTCTGCTGCGCAGAAAGAAGTGTATCGTCGAGGTCTCGCCGCGTATATGTCCTCAGGAAATAGACCGAAGACGTCCCAACATGCGTGGGCTGCGGCCCGTGTGAAGTCCGCATTTGGCAAGGCTGAGGCCAGGAAGATTGCAGCAAAAAAGAAAAAGAAGAAGTAACTTATCTTTGAAACCATGATGTACAAAAAGAACGACTACGCCGCTGGAGGAAGGATGCCAGAATGGTTGTTGAAGAAATTCAAGAAGCGTAAAAAAGAGATGGGAGAGGGGGGTAAGATGTACTACGTCACAGGCGGTGCCGTAGGCGAAGAGGAGGAGTTGTTGGCTGCTATGGATAGAGCTAACGAAGCAAAGAAAAAAGAACGCACCATCGCGTCTCTTAATTCAGACGATAAGCCTCTTCGCCAAGAAGGCGACTTCATTGTGGAGGGCCCCGACGACGCCATCGACATCGAGAGACTTCAGATGGCTTCCGAAACAACGAACCAGGTGGGTGGTGTTCCTCCTCGGATAGCAAAGATGTTCCTGGCCGAGAGAGGTAAGCCCGAGATGAAGATGGGCATGAAGAGAGAGCAGATGGACAGGATTATTCCACCAGCACCTCCAGAGCAGACTCCCGACCCAGTAAAGAAGTCTGTGGACTACAGCATGGGTGACGACCTTGAGTCCAGTGCGGTATTCAATAGAGGTATCGCGCAGAGTGGTGCTCGTGGTGAGGGAACCACTGGTGGGTTCAGAGGTGTCCGCTCCGACTTGGTGCAGGACGGCATGCTAAAAGAAAGAGGTGAGGTGACAGACTTGTCTGACCTGCCTGCTTACATGACAGAAGACCCAACCTTTAAGAACCTCGTTGCTGAAGCTAACAGAACGAAGTATCAGCAGGACATCGGCAGAGAGTCAGGTAGATTCTCTGATACGGGTGGCCAGGCTGCAAAGGACTTGGCTGACATCATGAGCGGACGCATCACCCTCGAAGCCTATAAGGAGAGACAGAACAGAGCGTCTGCATCTTTCGGGTACGGCGGCAAGATGTCCTTCGGAGTAAGCAAAAAAAGAAGGGGCTAAGCCCCCTCTCTTTTATCGCTTAAGAATCTGATTGCCTGTCGGCTGCTTCAGGTTGTATGGGTTACCTGGAAGGTTCCACGGCAGTGGTCGGTTAACCAGTGCGGAGCATCCGTCACCGCTGCGGAGGATAAGACGGTTGGCTTCTCTTTCGGGTGTGTCCATAAAGGGGATACCGATGGCGACGATTACCGCGAGGCGTAGGAGGAACTTTTTCATGAGTTTGAATTTATTAAATTTGTGTGTTGCTCTGCTTCTATAACGGAGGTGGATTCTAGATATTGTGTAAACGAATGTTAAATGGTACCCAAGAAGAAAGGCAAGCCTGCTACCGACGGTAATTATTACTTCTTTGGTTCATACCCAGAGGAGCCCGTAGCCCCCGAAGGGTTTAGGTATAACCAAGGGGACATGGTCCCAGAAGACTGGCAGGAGTTCCACGAGGAGAGCCCTTCGCTGGACCTGGACAGTATGGTCAACAGACAGATGGGTGTAGAGTCCTCCTACCTTCCTGGTCGTAGCTCTAGCGCAGGGGCCACAGGCCTCGGGCAGTTTAGACCTATCGCTCAGAAAGAAGTGGTACGCCTGGGTATCATGAACGAAGGGTGGGACCCCAACGACCCCGTGCAGGCGAGAGAGGCTATGTCTGGTTACATGGAGAACCTGTACGACAGGGAGTGGGTGCATGCAGAAAAAAGCGACCCCATCGTCGCATACGCTAAGGCTGCCTTTGCATATAATGCAGGGGAGGGTACAGCACGCAGTGAGCTCACCAGACTTAAAGACAAGTACGATATCTACAACAGCCTTGATTGGATTAAAGAAATCAACAAGGAGAGTAGAGAGTACATCGAGCAGATTGCAGGGATGGATACCGAGAAGGGACGACAGTTTGAAGAGAACTGGCCTACGTTTGAGGCCCGTCGTCAGAAGATTTACGGGGAGTAATCTTTATCACCTCCTCTCCGTGTAGCTTGCGATAGAACCGTTGGACTAGAAGTCTAGCCTTCTGCGTTATCTGATAGCGAGCTCTGTAGTTGCCCTTATTGTATTTAAGGAATGCCATCTGTTCCATGGTAGCATTCGCCAGGTCCTTCTTGTAGTATATGCGTTCCACCAACCCCTTGTTCTTTAGGGGGCGCAAGACCCTCTCGTAGAACTTAGTCTTGTTCTGGTGCAGTGCCTCGGCTATGTGGGCTCTGGTAAAGAACTCGTAGTCGTACATAAAGAGCAGGCACTCAAGCTCATTCTCTGTGACATCGTAGTTACTGGATATGTCTCTCTTTGCAAGCTTGTAGTACTTGAGGTAGTTGTTATTGACGTACCTCTCGTTCAGCATAGAGAACTCTCGGAACTTTCTTCCTTTATGGGTTCTGCTCATTGAAGTATATTTGTAGTGTAAAATTAAGAAGATGGGCAGTACTCTTGCATCAACGCAAATAAGAAACACATACACTGGTTTGTTGAAGACAACAGACAACAGTGCTGTAACAAGTTCGCTAAAGGTCATCACCGACGGTGGCGGTCAAGACACTGCGCTGTCTATCTCTAGCACTAAGATTAAGGCCAACGCCTTAGAGCTTGAGACGGTTACCGAGGACCAGTCTAAGACCAACATGGTTATGTGGGACAGCACTAGTAAGGCTCTGTTCTATAGAACGTACAACCCAACAGGCATCAACACCGTTACCGCAAGTTCGATTACGTCTCCCGTAAACGGGGCTCAACTAGCTCTTGACTCTACCCTCATCAATTTCGAGCAAGGCTCTAATATCCAGATTACAGGCTCGGGAAGTACTTTAACTATTGCATCCACTGTAACTGACAGCGCTCAGACTGTAGCCTTTGCAGCTGCTCTCGATGCTGGAACACCGACGGGTCAAAATGGAGATGTGTCTCTTAGTTTCACAAACTACCAAAGCACTACGACTGTAAGCAGACTTAAGAAGGGTAGTGGTATCCAGCTTCTTAGGGTGGCCAACAGTGACGGAGGTATTGACGCCACGATAAAAAGAGACTACGCCTTTATCAGGATTAACCAAGCAAGCCCAACTACGGACTTCAGTTCTCGCACAGAAACCGAATTGGATTTTCTTATTGATACGTCCTTCATGGACGGCAGTGCAGAGAATTCAATCCTTACAATCCCCCCACCAACATTGGGCAGGAAGATTAGAGTATTTATTGAGACAGCTCCTACTACCTACGACAGGACTGTTAAAATTCAGATTGGTGGCGGCACGAAGTATTTCTACGGCAAGGCCCTTATTCACCACGTCGACCCCTCTAAGGGTTACAAAGCGGCAAGTGTGGGTAAGAGCAACAACAAGACGACACTAAACCTCGACCACGGCGACACGACTGGAGGGTATATTGGAGATGTTATTGACATCACGGGTGTGGACACTACATACTATCACGTAAATGCAAACTTGAGCAAAGAGTTTTCCGCCGCTGCTTTTGCGACAGGAGACCTTACAACCTTTTCATAATGGATGATATTCTAAAGAAGACCATGTTTGAGGAGCTCGATGAGTGCTTTGAGCAGATAGAAGCCATCGTTGCCAAGTACAACACTAGCGGCAACGTAGTGTACATGGCGTGTGTCGGAGCTATGGAAGAGGAAGAGGAGGACACGCACGAGTGGCAGCTCAAGTACACGTGGAATGTAAAAGACACTGACGAGTTAGAAGAGGTGGTTCAACTTCAGGTAGAGGCTTTCATGAAGTCTCACGAAGAACCTGACGACCCCCTCGACTTCCTCTTTATGAATTGATATGAATCTAATTAGAAAAATTGTTGTGGGTCCTAATCCCAAGGACGCCATGGCTTACTACGTCGGCATGAGAGCTGGGGAGGGTAAAGTTTCCTTTATCGAAGAAGATGAGGCCGCATTGTTTCGTCATGGAACAAGGAAGTACAAGGTGTACATAGAAGACTCCGAGAATACTTACCTTTGGAAATCAATAGAAAATCAACCAGTAATGGTTGAGTACGACTGCAAATTCAATTAAATGAAACCATTAAACCACTTTGTGGTAAGTGTAGAAAAGCGATTCAAAGACACAGTTAAGGTAGGGGAGCAAGAAATTTTTCTTGACTCTAAGTTCAATGAGTTCGAGCATCGCATCGCTTACGGAGAAATTGTTGGCGCACCAATCAAGCATGATACAGGTGCCAAGGAAGGAGACATCCTGTTCTTCCATCATCACGTAATCATGAACGAAAACCTTTCGTTAGGGGGAGGTAGGTACATCTGTATGTATGGAAAGGGGGAGCATGATATAAAGCAGGCCATCGCTTTTAGAAGCAAAGCCAGCGGCAAACTAACTATGCTTGCTGACTGGATTTTTGTTGAGCCCATCGAAGATGATGGAGAAGATATTGTTTCTGATACAGGCATTGTTCTAGAGACAGCCAAGAAAAGAATCAGAAAAGATGTCGCCCGTGTTATTGAGCCAGACGAAGAGCTTGAAAGAAACGGCGTAAAAGCAGGTGACGTTGTGGCTTTCGACAGAGCTGCTGATTACCAGATTACACTCGACGACGGAAGCGTCGTTTACAGGATGCGTTCAGAAGACATATCCTATGTCGAAGAGTCGTAAGTTTACTACCATATCTGCCTCTTCGAGGTTGATGGATAGCATGGCCATCGCTATCGACAATATGATAGAGGAGATTAAAAAGCCTGTTGACCCCGAGGTAAACGGCAGTGCTCGTAAGGCAGAGCTTCAGTCCATTAAGCAAACAGCGGTGGACTGTAAGGAGCTAATCGTTGAGCGCCAGCGCCTGGAGCAAATGGTCAAAGACCTTAAGGAAAATGGTGAGATTGAATCAGATAAAGACTACTCTGGTGGTTTCGCAGAAAGGTTTAGTAAGTAATGTCATTAGTCCTTGTAGAAGATGAAGAGGCTCTTATCTCAATTTGCCCCAACGGTACGAAGGGAGAAACTGTCGAACTTGCAGGGCTACGCATTCTTCTTCCCGCTCAGCCTCCCGAAAAGGAGATTGTCGGATATGGAGAACCAGACGACATGCAGTTGTGGGAGAGGGGGTCTATGCCAAAGGAGCTGTCTAGGATTAAGTCTATGGATGAGTGGGCAGAGATGCCGAGGGAGTTTAGAGAAAAGTTTCGTCCATATATCGAGGAGGAGTTTCGCCGTAGGCGTGAGGGCTTTTGGTTTTTCAATCAGGGTGTACCTACATATATTACGGGCAGGCACTATATGATGCTTCAGTGGACGAAGATGGATGTCGGATACCCCGACTACCTCTCGTTCCAAAGAGACATCTTCTTGCACATGGCCGCTTGTGAAGCAGACCCGCGCTGTATGGGACAGCTTTACACAAAGTGTAGGCGCAGTGGTTACACAAACATCTGCTCTGCTGTACTCCTCGACGAGGCAACACAGGTGAAGGATAAGCTTCTAGGCATACAGTCTAAGACGGGTAAGGACGCTCAGGAGAATATCTTCATGAAGAAGGTGGTGAACATGTTTCGCTACTACCCTTTCTTCTTCAAGCCTATTCAAGACGGAACCACAAATCCCAGGATGGAGCTGGCCTTTCGTGAGCCCTCAAAGCGTATCACCAAAAACAACAAGACCGCTCAAAAGGGCGAGGCTCTTAACACCGTAGTGAACTGGAAGAACACCACCAACAACGCATACGATGGTGAGAAGCTTCACATGATGTATCTCGACGAGGCAGGCAAGTGGGAGAAACCTACAGACATAAGAGAGGCTTGGAGGATTCAAAGAACCTGTCTTATCGTAGGTAGAAAGATTATTGGAAAAGCCTTGGTGGGGAGCACCGTTAACCCCATGGACAAAGGAGGCAATCAGTTCAAGCAACTATGGAATGATTCCGATGCCACGAATAGAAATGCTAACGGAAGAACGGTATCTGGATTGTATAGAATCTTCATCCCCGCTCACGACGCACTAGAAGGTTTCTTTGACAAGTACGGGAACCCAATCGTTGATATTGAATCTCCTGTGGCCGCTATGGATGGAGAGCTTATGACGTTTGGAGCCAGAAGGTTTCTGAAGAACGAGAGAGATGCTTTGAAGCATGACGCCAGAGAGCTCAATGAGTTTATTAGGCAGTTTCCCTTTACAACGGACGAGGCATTTAGAGACTCTGTTGAGGGTAGCCTATTTAACATCGGAAAGATTTATGAGCAGATAGAGCACAACGAAACAATCTTCCCCGACCCCGTAGTCCGAGGCAACTTCACATGGATGGGTGGGGTACAGGATAGCAAGGTGGTCTTTCAACCCAGCAGTCAGGGTAGGTGGTATGTTTCTTGGATGCCCTCACCAGAAAACAGAAGCGTCTTTACTGAAGAGAGAGGTAAAAAAGTCCCTCCTCACAGCAGCGTTGGGGTCGGTGGTGTTGACTCATACGACATTGATGCTACGGTGGATGTAAGCAGAGGCTCCAAAGGTGCCTGTCACATCTACAATAAGTTCAACATACACGGTGCAAGTAACATGTTTGTGGCTGAGTATGCAAGCCGCCCACCCCTGGCTAAGATATTTTATGAGGACGTTCTCATGGCTGCGGTATTCTTCGGCTACCCCTTGCTCATAGAGAACAACAAGTACGGTATCGTAAGGTACTTTGAGTCAAGAGGTTATGACGGGTACGTTATGGATAGGCCTGAGCACCTAAGGAACAACAACTCTTCATCTAACGTCAAGACGAAAGGAATCCCATCTAACTCCCAAGACGTTATACACGCCCACGCACAAGCCATCGAGGACTACATCCATAATCATGTGGGTTATGATGATGAGGGAAAGATGGGCAGCATGTACTTTAATCGAACCCTTGAGGATTGGGTTGGGTTTAAGATTGACAATAGGACAAAGTTTGACTTGACGATTAGCGCAGGCCTAGCCCTCCTTGCTGCTCAGAAGGTTAAGGCAAAGAAGAAGTCTTCTAACTTTGAAGACAAAGTATTTTTCAGGAGGTTTAAGGGGGGATAATCGGTCACCTAGAGTATTGCTATATTTGCGAGAGCCCAAATAGCAACTGATGACCACAGGCAATAAAAATTACGGAAAGTTTCCTAGCCCCCTGTCTTCCCCCGAAGAGAAACTCAGCAAGGAGTATGGGCTGAAATACGCCAAAGCGATTGAGAGCCAGTGGGGAAGTGTTGACGACGTCAACTCTGTTGTTGGTGGGCGGCAACGGGAATTTGAGCGTAGTAGAGATTATGCCAATGGCACTCAAGACACCGCTGTATACAAGCAAATACTTTCTTCCCTCGACCCGAATAACGCCGACGGAACTCTACTTAATCTGGATTGGTCACCAGTTCCAATCGTTCCGAAGTTTGTTAAGGTTGTTGTCAACAAGGTTCTTTCAAGAAAACCATACCCCTCTGTAGAGGCCGTCGACCCTGTTTCCAAGGGGGAGAAGGATGAGAAGAGAGCTTTGGTTGAGTCTTCTATTGAAAACAAGGCCATGCTTGCGGAGGCAAGAAGCATTGGGTTGCAGACCGAGCTAGACCCTGCTGAGTTGCCTGACTCTACAGAGGAGGCTGAAGTGTTCATGGACCAGAACATTAAGACCAATGCTGAGATTGCAGCTCAGATTGGAACGTCTCTCACTCTTGATTGGAACGACTTCGACGACGCGGTTTACAGGAGGTGCGTAGAAGACCTGGTGGTGTGCGGGATGGGCGTTGCTAAGAGAAGCAACGACCCCAACTACGGTATTAAGGTTTCTTATGTAGACCCCTGTAAGTTTGTCCACAGCTACACAGAAGACCCCAATATGGCGGACATTGTCTACGGTGGTCACATTAAGCACATCAGCCTGGGAGAGCTTAAGCGCATTGCTGGCGATGAGATTACAGAAAAGGAATACGAGGAGATTGCTAGAAAGGCAAAAGCAAAATCTTTTAATGACACGTCGAAGTTTTCTTCCAGGAACTACGACAAGGTGTCTAACTCTATGCAATACGGTTACGACGACTACCTCATTGAGGTTCTTGATTTTGAATTCGTATCTGTTGATTGTGTGTATTACGAAAGCAAGGAGTCTCGCTTCGGTAACGTAGGATTTTATCACAAGGGTTTTGATTACAAGCCACCAACCGAGTCTGTATACAACAGAGAGCCTTACAAGATGGAGGTTGAAACACTGTATGGAGGCAGCTATGTTTTGGGGATGGGTAAGCTGTTCAACTATGGGCAGAAAAAGAACATCCCTAAAAACGTCCACGACCTAACGAAGACATCTCTTTCGTACAGCGTGTCTTGCACCAATATTCGTAGGATGAGGCCAAAGTCAATGGTGGCTAGTATCACAGGCTTTGCGGACCAGCTTCAACTTACCCACCTCAAGATTCAGCAAGCTATCGCCAAGGCGAAGCCTGATGGCGTGATGGTTGACATTGAAGGATTGGAGAATGTTCAGTTGGGCAGAGGCGGAGAACTTCAGCCACTACAGATTCAGGACATCTACGAGCAGACGGGTGTGTTCTACTACAGGAGCAAAAACCCTGACGGGAGTTTCCAGAACCCCCCAATCAGACCTCTTGATAACACAATAAGAAACATCCAACAATACGTCCAGCTTTACAACCACTACCTTACAATGATTAGGGATGCCAGTGGCGTCAATGAGGTTATGGATGCGAGCACCCCCAAGGGGGATGCTCTTGTTGGAGTTCGTCAGCAGGCCATGGCTGCAGGTAACAACGCTCTATATGACATCACCAATTCTTCTATTGTGTTGTACACGAAGGTTTGCAAAGATGTGGTTAAGTGCCTTCAGATAATCCCAACTGATTCGGTGCTCTACAGGGTTTACGAAAAGGCTATTGG
>PDMW01003431.1_pt1 | contig 11443 bp, 10 predicted proteins | sample 1515511 | NCBI WGS metagenome assembly PDMW01 (sample SAMN07343023, study PRJNA328102) | Marine metagenome, whole genome shotgun sequencing project. | biome: marine; feature: bay; material: water; isolation source: viruses from water sample < 0.22 micron filtered, nuclease treated, low... ... | reverse complement strand
AAAGTCTGGGTCTTGCTCAACTAAGTTTGCATAGCCTTGTTGTGGCAACATTCCAAGCTCGACTGAGTTGTCTATATCTCTTTGCCTTGCCTCGCCAAGAACATTCATTTGGTCTTCGAGACCTTGATCAGCTTTTGCTTGGTCGTTCCGTTGTTTTAAAACCCCTCGCTGGAGACCTGCATCATACGAATTATCTTGCAAGTGGCCGTAACCTTCTTCGCCATCAGAGAGCAAAGGGTTGCCGTTGGGACCAGTACCAGCCATTGGGTCAATCCCCATGTCTGCACCTGGCGCACCCTCAAGCCCACCGGCCAATACTTCAGGGCCAGCGTTAAATGGAACGCCGTCATCGGGAGGAAGATTTTCTTTACTATAGGGATTGGCTTGCACCATCTCTTGAAATGCTTGAGGTGACGCATCGGGAGCATTACCTCGTACTACCAAGAGTGCATAATCTAAGGGAACGCCCTGGCTTCTGGAGATAGCCTGTGCCTGCTGGTACTCGTCGGCATTCATATTAACTGGCATTTCTAGTCCTTATTTCAAAAGCGTGGCTGGCGTGGATAACGGCATAGGTCGAGACTCGTGAGCCAAGGCTGCTGTGCCTAGCGGAGAAACATCAAGTGCGTCCGCAGGTATTTTGTTTCCGTATGAATCACGTTGAGCTTCTGCTACCGCTTGGCGGGCGAGGTCAAGTGGGTCATTTCCTAAAACAGGTTCGTCTTCGGTAAGTGAGCCCATGACTGCCTGCATCATGTCTCCGACATCGCCAGGAGATTCCGCATCACTCTGAATAACAGTTACAGACTCCTCTGGTATTTCGTCAACTGGCTCGCCACCGTCTACTACGTTAAGCAACTGAGACAATGCGATTAGGTCTTCAATCGTCATATTCTCGTCTCCCATGACAGGAGAGTCTTGAGACTGCAACTGTTGCATGAGTTGAGAAAGAATTGCAGGACTAAGCATCTTTTTTCTTTTTCTTTCTGGGAGGTATGTCGGCCAGCTCATCTCGTGGAAGGTCTTCTTCCTCAACATCAGGCGTATCAGGCTTGCCGTGCATTTCCTCGTCGAGGTCAGCAAGGTCGTTTTTTTCTCCCTTGAGATATTTGTCCATTATTTTTTTTTCTTTGTCCTCGTCGGCTTTCAGCAGTTCATTTACGAGTCGCTGCAAAGCTCCCTTCGTGAGGTCAGAAAGTTCCATTTCCATCTTCATGAGAGCAGGTCTCCTAGTAAGCCGCTGGCAAAATTCATCATCATTTGTTGTTGTCCGAGTCTATTCATTACATCTGAATAGTGATTGTTTGCAGCGAACCCGCTCATCTGCTGGGCGTTTGATGCGTCTGCATATTGAGCATCGAGCTGGCTTTGTGCTTGACCTGACCGCTGCTGCAAATCGTTCTGGTAAGCTTTTTGCAAACCCTCAACCATGTCAGCAGAGGCTCCTATGCCAGCTTGATGCTGCGTTCCTGCTCCTCGCGAAACTCCCGGCCTGTCCATTTGTTTTAGGTGTCCTCGTGGATCACCAAGAGACAATGCTTGGGCATACTGATTGCTCATGACCGAGTCGCGAGTGCTGTCGGTAAGACCTGGCATGTAGCTTTTATAATTTTGTACGACAGTTTCACTCATGAGAATAAACCTCCTAAGAGTGGATTAATCATTCCCATCATCATGTTCTGTTGTGCGTTGGCTGCTTGCTGTTCTTGTTGGCGATTGCCTGCAACTTGATTAAGAGCTTGCAGTGTAAGGTCGCGTTGCTTCTGCAACTGCTCATTATTAAGACGCGCCTTCTCTTGCTCCGCATAAGCTGACATGTCGGCGGCGGCTATGTCTCTCATCCCACGATAAACATCATCGTTCACTATGCCTTGGCCTAGCGGAGAAGATTCCGGCATCATGGGCGGAGGGTTTTGAAATGGATTAGGCGTTCCAATATTTGTCTGTGCTGTAAATGCTGGCATGTGTCTCTCAGTTTATATAAAAGGTCGTACTGGCGCATCGAGCCGATGGTCACGTTCAACGATGGGGCCGCCAAAAGTTCCAGCGTAGTGTTTACGCATTGCTTCTACATGTTCCATTCGTGCTCGTTCTTGCCGAATTCCTTCTTCATATTTCCGTCTTCTTTGGGCTATCTCGTTTTGCTCTGCCTGAACACGGTGACGCTCGGCTTCAGCCTGACGTTCTTCTGGACTCATGAAGAATGTGTTGTCCCCGAAACTTCCATCAAACAAATCTTGCAAGGCTTCGTTTTGTCCTGAGAAATTCCTTTGCTGCTCATCAGCCGCTCGTTGATAGCCATCATCTATTCGGTTACCTTGAGTGTCGAACATGTTGTTGAAATTGTTAATTTGCGAACCATAACCGCCAGCTAATCTGTTTTGTGTATTTCTGAGCATGCCAGAAAGTCCGCCCATGCCAGCGAGTGCCAATTCATCGTTTCGGACCATCGTGTCTGCGGCAGTGTCAAATCGGCCAGTATATGAATTAAAGCCATCATTCATGTCACCGCGAACACTATCTAAACTTTCGCGTGTACTTCCATATGAATCAGACAGGTCGCCAAGAAGACCACTGAAATCAGTGCCGGATTTGCCAACCATGTCATATGCAGCATCTCTCGCTTTACCAACTTCACCATAGCCCTGAGTTGCTAGGTCAAGGAAATTTCCTTGCATGGTATCAAGCATTTCCTTGTTGCTTGTTAAGCCTTGCCCGTATGAATCTTTCATAGTGCCAAGGACATTGTTAAAATTAGCATTTAACATGCCTGGAATTTCACTGTCTTGTATGCCTAGTCTAATTTTATCTAACTCACTGTAAGCCTGATTGGCTCCTTCTCGATTTCTAATTTCGTCCATTACGGAATCAATCCCACCGTATGCTCTTGAGCCTAAGTCTTGATTATTAATCAGTCCACTCAATGCATCGATTTGATTAAACCCAGCTTGACCGGCACCACCGATTCCTCCATAAGCTCCGCCAATTGCAGTCCCCATCATGTCACTTGGCGACTGACTGCTTTCGCTCTCGGATTCTTTTGTTCCGCCAGAGGTGATACCACCGCCACCACCTACGCTGCCACCGCCGCCACCACCCACACCGGCTGTAGAAATAATTTCACCATTTGGCCCAACGGCAGTCACCGTGGTAGGAGAACCACCACTATTGCCAAAGCCATCAAACAAGCCATCAAGGTTTACTGTTGAGCCAGATGACGAAGACTCGTCCTTGTTTATTAAGTAAGGAGAAGCACCTTGCATTACCTGGGCAAAATTACCACCAATGTTTGATCCAAGAGTTGCAGCAGACTGACCTTGTGTTGCCATCGCACGCAATCGCTCGGCTTCAATCTGAGAACCGAGGTTGGCGTATGCATTTCCAGCACCAGTAAGTGCTTGGTCACGCGAACGAATATCTTCAATCCCAACATTTGCTACGCCTTGTCCAAGGTTAGACAAACCTTGATTCTGACTAATACCAAAATCTGAAAGTGCGTTTTGGTTTGCGTTCGATAAAATAGCTAGGCTATCAAAATATCCTTTTTGAGTTGCCGCAGCGTTTGCCATTGCGGCGTTACTCATGCCGCCATAATTAGCTAGTGCAGCATTGCTAATTGATCCTAATGCTCCGAAATCTCCCTGAGCAATATCTCCAATGCTATGAAATCTTGCCGCACCCTCATTGCCCATTGCCGAGCCAATATTGCTAACGGCGTTATTGTAATTAGCCTGCGCCCCCGTGTAGCCTCGGTTAGATTCGCCTAAAGCTTGATTGTAATTTCCGTAACCAGTGGTGTACTGACCGAACAAGTTAGCCATGTCGTTCGCTGAACCTTGGCCTAACTGGGCTACTGCGTTGGCGTATGAACCATACGTTCCCCCGAGTTGGTTCATATAGTCAGAACCAGCTTGACCAACACCAGTGCCGTATTGACCGCCGAGTTGGCTTGTGCCGTTTAGGTAGGCATCAAAGTTTGATGACCCCGCCTGTGAGTTCGTACCAAACATGTCGGCAAACATGCCGCCAAATTGACCCGGTACGCCTGCAAGGGTGTCTTGATTTTTCCAAAATCCCTCGGGGTCCTGCCTTGCCGGACTGTAGGGCGAGGACATTTGATTGCCGTCTTGAGGCTGTGGCATGGTCTGGGGCTGACTGTATGTTATTCTTCTATTCATTACAAAGCTGTCTCCTTACAATCTATTGTCCGTTTGCGGGTAAATGGTTAAAAAAAGCTATGTAGGGCCGCTCACCCCTAGTCCTGGTCCGCAAATCATGGCTCCCTGTTTGCCTTGAACTAATACTACTTTGGGCGTTGCTGTGGTATTTACGCCATATGCTGCCGTCCCGGCAGTTCGTAGGGCGTATACAGGAAGCGTTACCTCAAAGGAGCAGTCGCTTGCCACAGTTCCTGTAGCTATCGTTGTTCCGCTTTCGTAAATCTCCCATTGATCAACATCAACATCAACTGGCTTGTCAATTTCAAATGTCACATTCAATGGCGAGTTCTGACTCATGACAGGACCGACACACCCTACTGGGCTAGTCCGTGTAAATATATTGGTAATGTATTCGTTGAAGTACTGATGGATGTGGGTGTGCTGATTGGTTATCTGATTGACAATGTTATTGGTTATTTCAGTAATGAATCTATTATGAACGTGCGTATGGTAATGTTTGTCACCTTCATACGTGTTTTTGATTTCATTAATAACTTCAGTAATGTTATTCGTTGTCTCTGTGAAGGTGTCACCCTCATTCGTGATGTTGGTCGTATCACCCTCATTGGTGATGTTAAGTACTTGGTCGCCTTCATTTATAGTCAGGGCTTTGTGTGTTACGTCTCCTTCAAACGTAACTCTATTGCCTTCTGTAAATGAGTACACTTCACTGTAATTGGTTGTAGGGAATGAGAAATTGTCGCCGTGCGTAATGTGAGTTGCCATGTTGTAGTTTGTGGTTCGTGACCACTGCGACATATCCCACACTGAGTTGTCGTTGTACTGTGTCCAGACATCGCCTTCGTTGTACTCGTTTGTGTATGTGTTTTGGTATTCTTCCAGAGTCGTAAGAAATTGCCGATTGTCGTCGGCACTCCACGAACGATTGTCGTCGCCATATATGGTTTGATTCATGTCCCCACCGCGAAAATCTCCCGCAGGGATATTCTTTGATCCGCCAAATGTAACAGGGCCACTGACGGTCATGCCGCCATTGTGACTAAGCGGCTGGGCGCAATTACCAAGGCTCTGCATGAGAGCTTTAATTGTGTTTTGATCCAACGAACCCGACAAGGCTTTCGCCATGTTGGGCATGTTTCTTGTATTCATTCAGCACCTTCTATTGAAACGGAATGGATAGTTGGCGAATCATTTGACGAAGACTTTGTGCCACTAAAAGAAACGGAAATATGCTTATCGCCGCCTGAAGACTTTTCGTCTACTCTTCCCGAGTAAGCCGCTCTTGCTGTTCCTGTAGCGTCACCTAAAGCCGAACGTGCCTTCTTCATATTCAGAACTGCACCATCTGTCGAAGCTTCAAACCCAGTACCTGGACGAGTCTGGATGGCGTTTGGCCTGCTGGTTGCAGAGTTGTTGTAATGCAATTTTACATTTAAATCAGAGTCAGCTTCCGTTGGAGTGTATGTAACTCCTATTGCCCTGCTTCCATCATCTTCATTACTTAATGGTAAGTTTCCGGTCTTTACGGAGTAGTCTATATTCGTCCCATTGTCCGTGTGGCCGATGGGCTTGTTCAGCCTGCCAGCTTGTCCTCCGTAGATATTGGTAAGCTTTCCACCTTCCGTTGAGTTTGTGGCAGATGAAACTGTTTCTGAGTATTCTTCTTTCCACCACGCCTGCGTTGCCAAGCAATAGCAGAAGGCTTGCTTCGGATGACTGTCGGAAGATGTGCAATAAAAGAAACGTATCGTTCTAGTGGATTGCTCAGACTTCATAAAAAAAGCATCCGACTTTGTGAAGTCAATTTCGGACCCTCTAAATAGGTCGTCAATTGGCACTGATATTGCTTCTTCGCCTGACCCGTCAAAGCCGTATATGCCAGCGGAATCTGTTATGTAAGCAACTCCATTTAGTATGCAATAGCAACGGCTATTAAGAATTCCCCTATAGCAACCAAGCTGAATCGCAGCATCAATAACTGGTTGGGCAACATAAGTAATCGTATACAGGTGGCGTTGTTGAGCTGCTACCAAAACAGAACCAAGCGGTATAAGGCCAATAATTTTGTCTGAGTCAGTGATTGATTCCTGTAGGACAAGTCTATTAGACCCTGGCACAGACTCAGGCTCATCAACCTCAGAGTAAACCAGTGTGTTTGGCTTTTCTCCAGTAGTGTCAACTGCCATCCACATTCTGTCTTGGAACATAACTGCAACTGCGAAATTTCCTGGCGGTATACCAAAACGCCTAGCATTGATTTGACCAGAAGGCATGTTGATAGGCATTGCGCCAAAACCCAGACGCTTCGGGTCTTTCAAACTGCCGTCATCAATTGTGTCAACGTATGTTCCTGAGAAGTTTGAATCCGTTCGGAGTATTTCAGCCACCTTAAAAACAACAACTGATTGGTCGCGTGTAGTTCGCCACAACTGAACGCCTGCTACCCTGTTGTCAATATGAGGGTGCGATAAAGTCCAAGTCAATTCTCCTGCACCAGGACCGCAATTAACTTCTGCAACTTCACTTACTGAGCTGCAAATAGGCCCTTGCTCTGTAATGTCAGTGTCGTCAATGTAACGAATGTAGCACCGATACTTCCCGACCATAGTTCTGCTAAGTACAGCCGAGGCAGTTGCTTGCGTTGCGTCGATAGTTGCCGTTGGAGGCAATGAATAAGAACCGTCAGACGTTAGTGTGATTGTTCCTATAGCACCACTACCGTTTGTGGCCGCTGAAGCAATTGCTGCTGTAGATGTGGTGTCAGCAGGGTTTGGATGAAACGTAACTTTTGGAGCATAAAAATAATTACTTCCGGCATTTGTTGCAGTAACGGAAGTTACTTTATAGGAAGATTGAACAGCAAGGGTTGCTCCGCTACCTCCGCCTCCAGAAAGAGTTGCTGTGATCAATGCTGTAGCACCAGCTCCAGCCGTGTCTACAGTAATACCAGTGACCTTGTCGCCTGTTATCGTAGCGGTGGCGGTAGCGTCAGCTATTCCAGAGAAAGTTACAGTCGGGACTGATGTGTAACCACTGCCTTGGTTAGTAATGAGAACCTGAACAACCTCACCTTCTACACCCACACCAAGAGTTGCACTCGCTCCTTGACCTCCGGTAATTGTGATTGTCGGTGGTGATGTGAACCCCCTCCCCCTCTCCTTAATGTCGATACGGCGAACTTCACCGTCACCTATCCGCGAATCTAACTCTGCGTTCTCCGTAGGATTTCCTCCTGAAACAGTAACAACAGGCCGGTCTGTGTATCCTGTTCCAGGGTTTTCTATATTTACAGCAACTAATCTTTGTGAATTTGAATTTCCTGACACAACAACAGCAGGTTTCACAACAGGCTTTTGCAACCCAATAGGTTCCATCGTTTCCGTATCACCATCCCACCGAACACCTCTTCCCATGCCGTCAACACCATAGACATCGTTAAACCGCGAGCGAACAAATGTCATGGGTCTTAAAGGTGATGTGTGTGCATACGCAACAGCTTTTGCACCGCCTGACGAGAAAGTAATAATTGGATCAGATGTGTAGCTTGTTCCAGCGTTCGTAATTACAATTTGGCTTACATGAGTTCCAGCCATACACACAACGCCAGCCGCACCTGTTCCACCTCCACCTGTAAAAGTTACAGTCGGAGTAGAAGAATAAGAATCGCCTCCCGTAACCATGCGGATGGCATTTACAGAACCAGTTTTTCTAGTTGAAATAGGCATTAGGCTACGAGACTGTTAAGGTTTTCGTCTACAATGTTGTCGTTGTTCTCTGTCACTAAAAAAGTGGACAGTGATTTTGTGGAATAAATATTTCCGTCAGCGTCTTGGTAAAGCAAAGTTTCGTTGATGCCATCTTGAAAACGAAACATCTTTATTACAACGCCGGATGAAGTGTCTACAGAATCAAATGTTTTGACAGTAAGCCCATCACGAACAATAAGCTGCCCAGGATTAATTGATATTAAATTAGTCTGTTCTGTTGCAGCACCAGGAGGAAGTGCGTATGGAGATGCGTTTGTTACTAGCCCAGGCCATTTGTCAATTACAAGCATGAATTATCCTTAGACAAAATTGTCTTCTTTAAGTGGAGACCGCCAGCCATAAGTGTCCCACACAACGCGAGTTGCTCCTGACATTGGTGCAAGCTGGTCAGACTCTAGGGCAAGTCGCAAGTCTCGCTGGTACATGCCAAAAGCACCTTCTGAATTTTGATTGCGAATTCTCGAAAGCCAATAATCAGATGCTGATAAAATGCAATTCGTCATATGCGGAGGAGCATCAATTGGATCAGTTACTAAATACTTTACGCCTGAGTAAGTGCCTAAACTGTCCACGGTTGCGATTGATGTCCCTGAAGAATAAGAAGCAATCTCGGCCTCGGCATCAAAAGGATTGATTGACCCTAGAGTATCTGGAGAGGTAGCAGCAGTGCCAACCCGCAGAATAGAACCAACCAGGTTAGGAGAGAATGAAGTCGTGCTTCCCGTAACAGCAGTGCCGCTAGTAGCAATAGTCCCGGCTCTAGAGTTTACTTCATGACCTGAGATTCTCAATTGGCGTGGAGTTCTTCGGTATGTAAAGTCTAGTGTTTCGGCAACTGTAGGGTATCCAAGAACCTTAATTGCAAACCCTGTAACACTGTCTGGGTTTTTTACAATAGTCCAATAGTGTGGACTGCCTTCTACTACCTGTGACCGCTCCATCTTCATGGCCTGATCAGGGGTGACATAGCAAAAGCTTGTCCATGTGTTCTCATCAATTGGAGAATCGACGTTCCTGAAATCAGAAGGCAAAGGATATTCGGAGCGGTACAGGGTTGCCGTTGAGGCAGTAGAAATGTCGTTAGCAAATGTTATTGTTGGGTCTAGTATTAGGGCGGAGTCGCTTGAGCGTGTCTTGACATTGGCTATTACGTTTCCAATGCGAACCTTGTAGTATTTAGCGTTTGCAGGAAATGCATTCCCTGTTTGTTTAGTTAATGTTTCGTTGGATTTAGTAAACGTAACTGTGCCTGTCCATGTCGGCTCTAGGTTTACTCTTCCGTGCGTAATATAAAACTCCCAATCCCGAATGTAAGCAACTTCGTCATAGGCTCTTTGAACAGCAGAGCGTATGTCTTTTTGTTCTGCGTCTTGTGATCCGCCAAAGCTAGACGTTATTAAATGTTCAATTGCATCGTAATATGTAAGCATGATTTACTCTTGTATTGATTCCCAAAGGGCGACATCATCTGCGTAGTAATCTTTAATTATGTCTTCTTGTTCTTTTGTCAGAGTTGGTTTGTCATGCCTTGTCTTATTAATTGTCTTCAGGCGAACTTCTATGCCCAAGAAATCAGCACACTCTTGCAATTGATTCATTCTAAAATAAGTAATATCACCCTTGAAACGGCTCTGGGGCCTAAAGTGAAAATTGGAAGCAATAGTGTTAGACATTCCTTCTAATGCATTAGTTTCGTGAATTAAGTCGTCGATGATTTCTTCGAGAGTTCCAGCACGGTCTAAAAGATTCATAAAACCAACAGCACTCCTAAACCTGCTCACTGGCTCTCTAACAATTTGAGCCACTTGTTTCTTGTATGGGCTTGCTTTTTTTGGAACCCACCTATGTAGCATCTGGTCTTCGGTCTTTCCATCATATGCCCACTTGGTGGTTGTGTTTAATTGGTCAACTATCTCTGGGTAATATTGCCGTAGTATTGCCCAGCTAAAAGTGCTGGTAGCACACTTTGGATTGAACGCTAGAAGTTTTTCTCCGCAAATAAAATAGTTCATTTATGATCCATGAATGCTGTAGTTAGAAGCAATGCTTGGATTGTCTGATCCAGTGCCGGGGTTCTGGCCTACGAAAACACCTCCAGTTCCACTGCCGCCACTTAAATCCGTGTACAGTTGATTCAGAGCGGTTGCATCTAGGTCTTGGTTAAATAAGTCGAAACCGCCTCCATAAGCATATGAAGTTGTTGGGCCATACGGAGTTCCATACCCATTAGCGGAGGTAAAGGAGACATTGACGGCACGAATCTCTGAGATACTGCTGACCATAGAGCGGGTTCCAACTGGCCCCCCTGTGAATTTTCCGATTGCTGGTGAGCCTCCGGTAGCTCCAGCGTTGAAAACAGAAAGAGCAGTAAGGCCGGATAGGTCTACAGAAGTGATGTTATTGGTACTGTCTGAACCAATATCAATACCACTAATAGTTCCGCTGGTAGTTCCTCCTGATGTGCATGACGAGACTGTAACTGTTTTTATGGCCGACGAAGAAAGACCACTCATGACTCCAGATGCTCCACCACCGTTAATGTAATATGTCTGAGCTGTAGCCGTATGCTCTTGAGTAATGACATCTGTTTTGCTAGGAGAAGAAATTTTGAAATAACCAGTTGATGTATTGCAAGATACTTTGAATGTTGTCTGCGCTGCTGGTAGGTAGAACCTTGCGCTACTATCCGTGTTTGGCGTAATGCCACTACTTGCTGCTGCTGGCGTAGCGTTAGCAGTGCTGCTATATGCACCATCCCCCTCTGCATTTACTGCTGCAATCTGAATGCTGTATTGCGTTCCGTTCGTCAGGCTCGTCTTAGTGTATGTCGTGGTTGTGTTTGTTTGATGATATACGGTTGCGTTACCTGGATATCCAGAGGTTGCTCCACACTTAATCTTGTATCCGGTAATCGCAGAACCACCAGTGCTAGTTGGGGCAGTCCAAGTAATAACAGACTGCGTGTCACCGTTTGTCCCGGCAACGCTAGTAGGTGCAGCAGGAGTTGTGGCTGGAGTGGCTGTAATAGCACTAGCGTAATTACCAGAATTGTCAGATGCGTTTACTGCATTTACTGCTGCAACTGCAAAACTATACTGCGTTCCGTTTGTCAACCCAGTTTTTGTGTACGTGGCACTGGTTGATCCAGTATTAATATATGCGGCATTGCCAGGATAACCTGAAGTCACTCCCCACTTGACACGATATCCAGTTATCGCAGAGCCGCCTGTATCTGTTGGAGCTGACCAAGTAAGTACAATTTGAGTGTCGTTGTTTGCTGTTGATGCAGCTAGACTTGTAGGAACCGCTGGAATTGTAGATGGGGTCGCGTTGACTGAAGATGTCTGTGATCCATCTCCTACCGCATTAACAGCAGCTACTTTAAAGAAGTATTGAGTTCCGTTAGTTAAACTCGTAACTGTGTGTGATGTTCCTGACGGCGTGGCTATAGGGCTACCAAAATTTGAATTGTCAGTGCTTTGATATACCTTGTAA
>PDMW01006869.1_pt1 | contig 11461 bp, 16 predicted proteins | sample 1515511 | NCBI WGS metagenome assembly PDMW01 (sample SAMN07343023, study PRJNA328102) | Marine metagenome, whole genome shotgun sequencing project. | biome: marine; feature: bay; material: water; isolation source: viruses from water sample < 0.22 micron filtered, nuclease treated, low... ... | reverse complement strand
AAAGACGCTAAACTAATTAACTATTTATTAACACATGAGCACACAAGCCCCTTTCGACACTGCTTTTTACAATGGAGGATTGAGGCCCCTATCTTCATTTTGAGGCAATGGATGAAACATACTGTAGGCTGTGCTTGGAATGAGATGAGCAGACGATATGTATCAACACCCCCTCGAGTTTATCATTTTGAAAAATGGAAATCTAGACCACACAAAAGCATTAAGCAAGGGGCGGGGGGTGAGTTGAGTGAAGATGGGCAGGCTTTATGTAATGAGATTTATGAGAAAGCTACAAGTGAGGCTTTGAGCACTTATGATGATCTAATTAAAATGGGAGTGGCACCAGAGCAAGCAAGAGCTGTATTACCTCAATCTATGATTACATCCTGTGTATGGTCTGCAAGTTTACAGAGTGCCTTGCATTTTGTAAGATTAAGATTAAGCAGTGATGCACAGGGTGAGATTAGGGAGTATGCCCAATTGATTGCAAATGATATTAAGCAAAACTTTCCTGTGACTTTTGACGCTTTTATGGATTGCATGAAATGAGAAAGCACTGGGCCTTGAGATGGCTTAAGATGTGTAATGAGGTTTCAAGATGGAGCCCATGCCCTCGAGGTAAAGTGGGGGCTTTTATCATTAAGAATAATCAACCCCTCTCTCAAGGTTTCAACGGGCCACCCAAAGGCCCCTCTAATTTATGTGGAAATGAAAAGTGTTTAAGAAGTCATATGGGTATTCCCTCTGGTGAAAGGGTTGAGATCGGTTGCCATCATGCAGAGGCAAATGCAATTACACACAGTGCCAGAGAGGGCATCTCAATCAAGGGGGCATCTATTGTAATTAATTGTGAGCCATGCCTTTCATGTGCAAAATTAATTCATCACTCTGGTTTAAGTGGTGTGATTATTGAGCCTCGAGGGTATAGCAATGCTGGGCTTGATTATCTAAAAAGTGTAGGTGTGAATATTACTTTAATTTCTACAGATTGAGATATGATATAATCTGTGGGAATTATGAGGAGTCACATTCATGCAAGTTACTACAGAAATAATATTTCAACTTATCACTCTATTTTTTACAGCCCTATCTTTTGTATGGTACATGGCTAATCAATTGGGCTCTATAAGGTCAAGGCTAGATAAAATAGAATCCACTCTTGAGGCTTTGAGTAAAGTTGAGAAAAGCGTTGAGGGATTGAGTGCAAAGTGTAGAGAGGGCCGTATTCAAATTTGGGAGGTGGTCAATGAGGAGAGAATGAAGGTGGCAGAGATTAAAGCTAAGATTGAGAAATAAAAAAAACCCCGCTAAACAAGTGGATATTCATTTTTTAATCTACCAACTGAATCAGAAACTGCTTATTTTAGAGGGGCATGATGACTACCCTAGTCAGTAGATTGAGAAAGTATTCACAATGAAATCTTGAGTAACGGGGCTTCTTTCTTACTTTTTTTGAAACTACCCACAATGATTATCATAAAGATAATTGAGAGCCTCATCTATTAAAACAGCCAAAGCTCAAAAAAACTTTAGTTTAAAAAGCAAAAAGCCATTTTAAGAGATTTGTCTTAAAACAGCTTTTACTTGTTTGATACCAATAAATTCGAGCAATGACATCAAACTTTCCTTAGCTTACTGATCTGAATTCCAGCTCTAATCAGTAAAATTCAACACACTATTAAAACACCACACTTTCAATTTTACTTTAAATTAAAAGCCACCCCGCCTATCATTGCCTCTCATTTGATATACAAAGTCACCTACCATTTCACCCATTCTTGAAGATGTTCTCATATCAAGTAAGCTATTTTTAAGCTGATTAGGTGAGAGGTTTGAAGCAAACATAATCTTTACACCAGAGGCATGGGCAGAATGTATAAGCTCATTAGTCGTTTGTTTTGCCCATTCTGTTTTTGCACAAAAGCCTAACTCATCAAAGAATACATAGTCGATACCGTCAAGCCATTTTACTCTGGGGTCTTGCTCTCCATCAAACGACCGCTTTACCTCCTCAAGTAAATGCTGATGAGATACATAACGAATCTTGTGACCTCTCCATATTAATTCTCTAGCCATGGCAGAGAGTAGGTGGGTTTTTCCATTTCCTGCTTTACCCCAAAGTAGCCCGCCTTGAAAGTCTCCATCTAAAAAAGATTGAGTTTTCTCTTTGAGCTCCTCACTTTCCATTTCATAGTTGTTAAAATGCTTTCTCATTGCATCAGCCCCTATACCGCTTTTCTTTAGTCTCAATAAGTACTTATTGATAAGTCCACAATGTGGGCACACAGAGGCTGTATTATATTCAAGATGTATCAAGTCAAAGATGGGCTCATTATTCTCATCAAGCACAGGCTTATAATTTCCTCTTTCATCTTGCTCAACTCTGGGCTTTAAATCTGGTACCTTCTTTCTTAATGTCACGGTATGGATACCAGAGCTTGACTGAATACACCCCCCATAATTACAGCTATCTAGTAAATGTACATTGAGAATAGGCTTGCCCCCTTTTACTTCTTTGCTTATTAAATCCATTGCCTCAAGATGATGGGGTAAGATAGGTGCAGGCTTTTCATTTTGCTTTGAGGGGGGTAAGTTTTGTCTCACTTGCTCTAGATGAGCTTGAAGTTTTAGGAGCTCCTTATTGAAATCTTTCATTGAATAACCTTTCTTCTTGATTCCCATTCTCTCTGCTCTTTTGCTCTTGATTCTAAGTATTCTTGCATTGAAAGAGAGTCTATTGATGATTTAGAGGCGGGGGCCTCTTCTTTAGGTAATATTGGTTTAGAATATATTGGATAGATATGTGACTCAACTTGAACCCCCCTAGGCTCAATCTGATCCCCCCCTAGGCTCAACTTGACCTCACCCCTAGGCTCAACTTGATCCCCCCTAGGCTCAACTTGATCCCCCTTGCCATTGCTTAACTTTTGAGGGTTTACTTCTAGAAGAGATGCCCCTTGCCCTCCTTTCCATGATGTGTTTGATCTTGAGACATATCCTTGAGCCTCAAGGCTCTTTAGTGATCTCTTTACCGTTGCTTTGGATAAGCCGCATTCATCTGAAATGCTTTGAATTGAAATGGGGTAATCAGCTTGCCACGTTTTCCAGCTCACTTTGTAGATACAGGCAATTAAAGTGAGCTTCTCTGATGAAGTGAGCTCACTTTGATTTACTTGCCTTATTAACTTAAGGGTATCAATCATGTTTGATTTCCTTTATTAAATGCTTGATGTTGAAAAGAATGCTTTTTCTCTTACTTCCTTATGAATACACGTTTTAAGCTATGTTGTAAAACTTTTTTAAATATTTTGAAAAAAAAAACTTTTCAAACTAAAAAAGGTATGGTACAAAATAATCAAGCTTAACCAATAAGCCTCAACACTAATTCACATCGAAAGGTAAACAAAATGTCTTCTCAACTTACTCTAAATCAATTTGACGCTCTTACTCTTGCTGAAAAGTTTGAAATGCTTGGAAGAGATCTTTTTACTACTAAACAATTTAACTTAATTCAAGCCGTTATTGATTTTGATGAGTATGGCATGAGGTTTGTAAAGGTGTGTGATTTATTACAGGTTTCTAAGGCTTCTCTCTCTGGTGTGATCAGCTCTTTAAAATATTGTGAAGTTGTTTATACTCACAAATTGTTTAATCAGAATATATTTAAAAACGTTCGTTTTTCTGCAAAAAGATTAGACTGTATCTTATATTCACACTTTATTGACCTTTACACTAATTCATACATTGAAGCCTCAGCTCAAGAGATCACAGAAGAGACACCTGCTCAAGAGATCACAGAAGAGACACCAGCTCACTCTTTAACTTGTCAAGTAAACTTATGGAATCTTGTAAAAGATTGCCCTACGATCTCAACTAGACAAATTAATAAAATGGGATACAAGACAGCTCAAGGCACAAAGTGGGATAAAGAAAGCTTAGAGCTTCTTAAAAATCTTGTATTGCATGACAATGTTGAGGCCTTCTGTACTTGCAAAGAGATTACAGAAGAGACACCAGCTCAAAAGAATACCCCTAAACGATTAAAGCCTACGACCCTCAAAAATTACTCAGCTAAACAATTGGCAAAGCATTTAGACCGCCTTCAAGATGTGTTTATAGACTCTGAAAAAGACGCTCTGTATAGAGTTGAGTATGAGACTGTTTATGTATATGAAGCTGATGATAATGCTTATTACTTTTATGGAAAGACAAGAGAATCAAGCTTATCTGCTATAAGCCACACTTACAGAGCTCTGGGCATATAATGACAACACTTAAAGAATTACTTGATTATGAAAGAGAGAGTGAATTGATTACACTTAAAGAACAATTAAAACGAGATCTAAAAGCAAACCGCTATAACTTAGGCCATCTGGCCTCGAGGTCTGAGATTTCTCAATCTCACCTATCAAACATCTTAAGCGGGTTTAGAACACCTAGCAAAGATTTAGCTGTAAAGCTTGCCTTATCTGCCTCTCTGCTAACAGATAAACTATATGAACCCTTTGAATTTACAGAGTAAAAATATGAATTATTATGAAAAACTAGACCGTAAATATAACTTAATCACTTTGGCCCTGTGCCCTATTGTTTTGCCCCTCCTTTGGGCACTTTTAGTAAGTGCTGATAAACCTAACCCGATAAACAGAAAGGCTGTATCTACTATGCAAAAGCTTACACCCCCACCCTTTGAGCCCGTTTATGCTGTAATCTATGAGGATGAGATTCAAGTATTTCAAGAAGATTATTTTACAGAGCAATTTCATCTTAAAGATCAACCAGTAAGCTCAATGGAGGCTTTACTTGAGCTCTTCAATGATTATCAAGTAATTGATCAAGTGGGGGGCTCTTACATCTCAAAGAGAAAGAAGAAGAAATATACATCAAATACTTTCTTAAGTTATGAAATTACACTCTCAAGAGAGCTCACTACAGAAGAACAAAATCACATTTCAATTGAATTATTAGACTAAACACCACTTTAAAAGGAAATTAAACATGACTTCGATATACTCACCTAAAAACATTCAAGAGGCCAAAGAGATGGCTGAGACTTTCTCACATTGTGGACGGCTTAATGCTCAAGAAATCTTAATGATGCACGCTACCTATGGCCATCATTATGGGGGAAATATGGGCTTAACAATGACACAGGCTTATTCACTCAAGGGCAAGCCCACGCTTAATGCAGATGCCATGGCTGGGATTGTGAGAAAAAGCGGGCTCTGTAAGTTTATTAAAATTGAATCATGGGATGATCGTCACTGTACTTTATCAATGGCAAGAGTAGATGAGGATTTTGAGCACTCTTATACATACCGCCTTGAGATGGCTGAAATGCAAGGCCTCACTAGAAATGCCAATTGGTCTAAGATGCCTCAACAGATGCTAAGAGCAAGATGCCTTACAATGGGCTTAAGAGCTACATTCCCAGAAGCAGTAAGTGGCATTTACTCAGCTGATGAGATTGCTGATAACATGGTAATGAATGATGATGAGCGTCTAGAAATTGTGGCAGAGTCATTGGGTGAAGAGGTAAAAAAAAAGATTGATTCAACACCCCGCGGCCAGTTTGTTGAGCAAATGAACAAACCACCAGAGCAAAAGAAAAGCAATCATGCAACCGTTTCAATTAAGCCAGAGCAAAAGCCAAATGATGCGGGGCGTGACTTAAGTACATTTCATGGGTGGGGGGATTTTGTGAGAGCCTTTAAAGGAGACCCTCAAAAAGTAAAAGCCACCCTTGAAGCTAAAGGGCTCAATGGGAGTATGCTCACCCAGTCTCAGCATTACTTACAATGCGTGGGGCCTCTCTCAACTAGAGGCTTTGCTTTTCTTGAAGCTGATGATATTAAACACTTAAAACAAGAAGATGCAAAGCCCTTGGTAGAGGCATTTAGTGAGTTTTATGGGCCTTGTTCTATTGAAGTGTATGAAGAGGATTATAAAGAGGCCCTAGGTGCTTACATCAAGATACAGGCTCAACCGTGGAGAGTTGAATTAATTAAAATCCTTAAAGACTCTGCCCTTAAACTAAAGAGTGAAGATTTAGCAGATATGCGTAAAAATGCCTTAGTATGTAACAATTGGCTTGAGTATAAAAGCTTAAAGTCATTCATCAGCAAAAAGGTAAATCAATGATCTATGATGATAAGTTTAAACGCTTAATCACAAAAAGGGCAAGGATATTAAAGAGAGAGGGCCTCTCTTATAAAGAGATAGTCCTTACTTGTGAGAGAGAGGGCCTTTTAAAGGAATATAAGCCCAGATGGAATACAATTAGAAACTGGCTACAACATAAGCACCCCTGTGAATTTATAGGGGATACAATACAGCCAGTTAGTAGAATAAAAGATCAATATAAAGAAGAGGTCAGATTGATCTTTACTAAGCATCTTGAAGAGATGGGATTTACCCCCTCTGAGATCAAAGCAGAATTAAGAAAATTAATTAAGTAGACAAGCCCCACCCGAGCAAGCAGGGTCTTGAGCTAAATCTGGTGAGTGGCCTACAACCTTAAAAAGAGCCTCTTCATCAAACTCAAGGTCTTTAATCTTTTGCCAAAGCTCAAGAGAAGGGCCTTGAGCAGTTTGATAAGGTGCATCTAAATACTCATGATCACCAAAATATTTAAGAAAAGAAATGCCTTTAATTCTAGATGCCCCCTCATTCTCACTCATGTGAGAATAGATCCATTTAGATATTTTACTCCACTCCTTTTCTCTTACTGTAACAGTACATGATACAGAGTGAGATACAGCAGGGGTTTTATTGTACTCATCAGATGAGCCCATCCCTACCCAGTGCTTTTGTAAAATAGCAATATCATCTAAATGCTCAAGGGCCTTTAGATCATCTCTTATAATCGACCCTTTAGGAGATTCAACAGCAAAAGTAATTACACCTGTATCATTCTTGATCTGCTTGCACGCTTCTGGCACTTGCTTGCTCATCCACAGATAAACAGGATTCATTAAGTTTAATCTAATTCTTCTCAAGTATTTTTTGTCATGCCACGGGTGAGCACCTGCTGAGCACCCTGCCACAGTGGAGGTATTACCAGAGGGCTTAATGCAAGTGAGCCTCGAGGCATAGCCTATGCCTATTTTATCAGCAGTTTCAATATTTACAGATCTTACAATCTTTACACCCGATTCTAAAACACTTGGATTTAAACCGAGCTTAGGGTTTGTATAGATTCCTGTTAAAGAAACCCCTATCAACCTCTCTCTCTCAATGATCATTTTAGACGCGTTTAAAAGATAGTTTTGATCTGTATAAGCACTTTGCAAAGTGCCAATAATTGAAGCCGACCTACAAGCCTTTTTAAATTGAGTTTCATTTTTGCATTTTGCCAAATTAATCTCAGTAAGATTGCAAGCTTGCCACCCACTTATTGAGAATCTAGACTCCATCTCATGAGGTAAAACTATATCTTTGGCTTTTGTGCTTTCAAGGTCATGAGTGAGCTGCGGGTAAAGCCCTATCTCTGCACAGGGGTTTGTACAGATCTCTGGTGAGTCTAGCCAGTACATGGCAGGCTCACCCCATTCTTTAGCCCATTTTAACATTTCATCAATCTGATCTTGATCGGGTTGACCTAGCATAACAGCAGAAATATTGGCAGTGGATCTATTCCCATGATCTTCATACCAGTCACCCGTTTTTGCTTTTCTCATCTCCTCATCATTATAATCAAAGAGCATAATTGATGCTGATCTTCTTACACCTCCACTTAATACAGCTTCTGAGATTGAGGCACATATATCAAAGCACTCGAGGGGGGTGACCCTTGATTGATTTTTTAAAACTGCACTCTTTAAGATCTCTCTTACTTTTTCAATAGCCTCTTTAAGAGGTGCGTGACCAGGGGCAAGCCCTCCACTTGAAATAATAGATCCTTGAGGTCTAATTAAATCATAATCAAAATCAAGTTCAAAAACAGAATCATGCTTAGACAAAGGCAAGTAAGATAAAATCAATTGATGTATAGCCTCTGCCCATCCCTCAATTGAGTCGTCTATTAAATGAATGTGTTTAGGCCTTAGCATAAAAGAGGCTTTACTTATAAGATTTGGTAGTTTTGAAACGTGCCTATCTTGAACACTTACACCACATCCACACCCACAGAGTAAAAGCCAAAAATACTCAGCAAAGAAACGAGGGCGGTCACAGTAACTTGCAGTGCAATTGTAAATTCTCCAATTGCGATCAAGAATGGCTTTACCACCAAATTGAGTAGATCTTTGAGAAGGGTAAACCCGCCCTTCAAAAACATCCTCAAAAGCTTCATTTATAAGATCATGTACACCCTCTTTAAAAAACTCAAGATGCATTTCCTTTACTCTTTGCATTGCTTGAATGGGGGTCTCTCTGCCTTCACCAGTCTCATGTGAGTACTGAGATGCAAAGGCCACTAAACCTAGGGCCTCATTATTCATTTTCATGTTTAATTATCCTCAAAATATATAAAATGATTTAGGGCATTTTTGCCCTAAGCTCTCCCAGAGTCTCTATGATCTGCTCAAGCTTATCATCTATTTTATTACCTCTTAAATCTAATCTGTCAACCCGATCTCTCAAAGCTCTTGCCTCTGCCTCAAGCTTACCCATCTCTCTTTCCTTGTTAGCTTTCTCTTTCATTATTGTGTAAATTGTACCAATAACACCGACAAGAGAAGCCATGGCACTTAAGCTGATCACATCATTCATTTTAAAAACCTTTACTCATTAAATAAATTAAAGATGTAGTAATAACAGCCCCACCAATTGAAGCCCCTAATATTACTTTTTGAGTAAAATCTTTTTCATCCTCAAGCTCTTGCTTAAGTCTCTTGTTTAAAATCTGAGACTCATCAAGCTTAAGTTGAATGCTTTTAAGCCTAGTGTCACACCGCTTCACCACTTGACCCACTTCAATAGTAAAGCGGTCTTTAATTTCTGCCACTCTTATCATGCAAGAGTTACCTGTGAGTGTAGCTTGTATGTCTGCTATATCTCCTATTTTGATTAAGAAGCCACTCGAGGGGGCCACTTGACCTATCTTTAAAAGCGGGGCATCTATTTTATGCCCATCATCTAAAGATAAAGGAGCTGTGAGAAGATAAAGCGGTAAAATTAAATTATAGATCACTTTTTACAATCCTTGATAATTCGATCAAGCAAAGCATTACAGTTTGCTTTAATCTTTTCTTTTTCTATTCTACAGAGATTCTGCTCTCTTTGTATACATGATATTTCACCCTCTGCAATACATTGAGCAAGCTCTTGCTCTAAAGTCTCTATAGAGTTTGCTTGGGTTGAGATAATTGTAAACTCATCAGAGCACACCTCTTTTTTATCTTGACTTGTCATGCTCATACCAAAAAGAACAAGCACACAAGAGCAGGCAAGGGCTAAGGCCCCCCACCCCAAAGGCCCATTTATTAAAGAGCTTAAGTTTTTGAAATCAAGGTTTAAGTTGAAAGGTATCATTATCGAATCACCACTTGAATTAAGTCACCTGCATTTCGAGGGGTGGCATTATCAATAAACTGAGGACAAATGATGCTATTTCCATCTGCATTATTATCGACAAAAACCGCCCCGTTTTCCACTTGTAACTCACCACCTTGCACAGGAATAGAGCGTGACGCTTTGGCATAACATGAGCCTGCAAAAACCGCCTCAACAGAGTGACCGTTGTTTCGTTCTGTGGCGTTTGTTCTAGCTACACAAATGGGGTGATCTATGCCAGTTGCTAACTCCCAAATTTCAGAAGATGTGTTGAAGTGAAGAACGTCACCTTGCAATACATTCTGTGAGCAATATACTTTTAAAAACATAATAAGATCCTAGGTGTTTAATTTGTAAATAGTAATTGAACAAGCAAGAGCTTGCTCACCAGAGATGGGTCTGCAAGTTCCTACTATCTCATTAACAATCATTCTAAATGTTGTAGATGACGATATTGTTTTAATACCCCAAAGCATTGAGCCAAAAACCCCCTCTGAATTTAAGTGAGTCTTGTGTGAGAATGCAGAGCCATCGCTCCATTGCACAGTACAAGAATCATTAGAATTAAAGTTGTCACCCATGGCAATTGATGCAATAAATAAATAATCACCACTTTCTGTAAAAGTAAGCGACTCTGTCCAATTGCTATTATTAATGGGTGAATTTCCACTTGTGGCAGTATTTCGAGTAACTGTGGCATCTTTACTCTCTAGCACCCCTGTGCTGTGTCTCCACACCCAGTAATCATTGTTTGAATAGCTTGCACTTGTACCATAGTTATCACTTGTCTTAACAAATCTATAATAAGACTCTGATGATGTTGATAATTTAGACCTGCTTTTATACTCACTACTTACATAAGAGAGCATTTGATTATCTAAGGCTACAGAGGAAACATCAGAAAGATTATCAAGTGTAACTGTAATGACTCCACTTGAATTAGGCTCTTGCCCTGCTATTTTTATTTTATTGTGGCTCATCTTGATTACTCCAATTTGATAAATAATGCTGATGAAAACTCAGAGGGTGTATTTCCTTGATCTGCAATTAAATCAATATTTAATACATCAGATGCATTGAGCTCTATTGTATCAGAAGAGCTTAAATTAATAATTGTGCTTATAGTTGAGGTTGTTCCTGCCACCCCTCCAAAGCTCTCACCTATGTAAGCAATATTTGAAAGGCTTGAGCCCCCGTCTGTTTTCCACCGAAACCCTAAAAGACCACTTGCAGAAAACTCCACTCTAAAGGTGGTAAGTGCCCAGTATGTGCCAGCGGGTAAAGTAACGCCTGTAATCCAATCGGTAGCAAGGTAGTTTACAACAGAAGCCCCAGATAGTGTATTCTTAGGGGCTGTGTCATAGAAGCTTAAAATGTCATTATTAGAAATTGTGGTATCTGTTGTAGAGTTACTGTAATCATTAGACTCACCTTGACCAATTAATAGGTATTCTGCTGAGGAGCTCACAGAAGCAAGGGCATTTGTCACCCATGCCCCACTTGAATACTGCAAAATATCACTTTCTGAGGGTGAAGATGCTGTGACATCAGAAAGATTATTAAGAGCAATTGTAATTACTCCACTTGAATTAGGCTCTTGCCCTGCCACTTTTATTTTATTATGACTCATGTTACACAATCTCCCATTCTGTTGAGCCCACAATTAAAGTAACTGATGAGTAAAGAACATCAAGAGTTACGCTCGTTTCTCCATCAATGAGATCTGTACCATTTCGATTAATTGTTACATCATATGCAGGGTCACCCCGCCCTTGAAACTTTACTCTAATCTGATCACCATCTGTAAGCGTACTCAAGGCAGGTAAGTTAATTACAAAAGTTGCGCTATTTGAGTTGATTGAATAATGATAGTTTACAGATGGAATTAAAGGGCTGTGAGCTGTTGTATCTCTTGCTTGATATGTTAAGCCCCCCCCACTTGTAATAAAGCCCGCATCATTATTTA
>PDMW01022307.1_pt1 | contig 11464 bp, 11 predicted proteins | sample 1515511 | NCBI WGS metagenome assembly PDMW01 (sample SAMN07343023, study PRJNA328102) | Marine metagenome, whole genome shotgun sequencing project. | biome: marine; feature: bay; material: water; isolation source: viruses from water sample < 0.22 micron filtered, nuclease treated, low... ... | reverse complement strand
ACAGTCATGCAGAAGGTGCTTGGGCAACTAGGCGCAGAGAACATCACCATCGCAAGCCGCAAGGTCTGGGCAATACCAGCAGAGGTTGAAGTTGATCGTGAGCTTATGGGTGGCAGCAGGGAAGAGCGTGACATTGATTATCAGTTTCCAACCATCGAAGGTTTAAAACTCAAGAAGGGCATGGCTGTTAAAGCCGACGACCAGGACTGGAAGATCAGCAACTTTCAGCGAGGCAGAGCGATGACCACCATCAGTCTGATCGAACCAAATAGAGTCGAGGAATAATGGACGTTAAGATCGACGTAGATAAACGAACAATGCGCGTCTTTGAGAAGCGCCTTGGTCAGCTTATTGCGTTGACTGGTAAACCTGTTGAGGACGTTCTCAAGCAACAGGGCAGACTGTTCGCAGTCTCAGCAGCGAAGCACACGCAGAGATATGGAGACACCGCTAAGACGGGAGCGAAGCACAAGAAGGACATCGTCAACACCATAAAAAGCACGTATATGCCGATAGGTGGTAAGGGTGGCTTTGCAGAACATATAGAGAAATACAGAAGCCCAGAAGCATTAAAGCTATGGCGCAGTGCAGTGAGAAGCAAGAACGTGGCAAAGATTGAGGCGTTATCAAGGAAGCTCAATCTCACTGACAACTTTAAAGGAAGAAAAATAAAGTTCATCAAGTGGGACGGAGGAGCAGCACACACGAAGAGATTGAAAGGCAGAGGAGGCAAACGAGTGAACGTCGTGCTGGGACCAGCAAAGCAGATCAACGAATTTATAAGAGAGAAGAAAGCACAGGTCGGCGCAGCCAAAGCGGGCTGGGCATCAGCCGCCAAGATGCTAGGTCACAAAGGCACAGGCAAGGGCATGCCAGCATACTTCGCCAAGGGTCACCGCACCAGGGGATTCGGCAGGGTCAAGGGCAGAAACTACAAGTCAGTGCTTACGGTGGCACACTACGGCAAGTATGGATTTAGCAAAACAGACATGGACGCCATCTGGAAACTCAGAACAAAAATGATGATGAAAGACATTAACAAGAAGATGAGGGCGGGACACAAGAAAGCAACCAAGGGCAAATAACTTTAACACAAACCAACATGGCTAGAATATTAAGAAAACCAACCACTAAGAATGTCGAGACAGCAATCGTCAACCACCTCAAGAAGAATGGATCACTGAAAGGATGCGCCATAGTTGCCAAGGGTGACAGCTCAGAGGCTCCACCGAACCTGCCTTGCATTATTGTGCATTGTCCGTCTGCACCGCGTCACGCCGACATTATCGGCTTCTATGCGCGTGAGGCTGAGGTCACAGTCACACTATACGCAGACAGCGAACAAACGCCAGAGGCTAAGTGCGAAAGATACGCCAGCAACATGGAACACTGCCTCGACTGGACGGTAGGTCTAAAGAAGCAGTTTAACAAGCCAACCAGTGGCAGAGACTACCGCAAGATCCGTGGTGTGTATCTGCACGAAATAATCGACTTCTCCACCGAGTATGAGACCGAGGGAACCAACTGGGTCAGAACCGCAAACTTGACGATGGTGCTACAAGAGATCGACGAGTAGTTGAAATCACGCTTATCAATAACAACCAACCAATCAACTAGAATATGGCAGCAGTAATCAAAGGAGAAACATTCGTTTTCGGCATCGACTCGGGTGTTGTAACCAACGCGGTTCTCACATCAATCAGCTTTAATAACGAGTTTGCCAATCAAGGGCAGGTCTTAAACGAAGACGGTCAGATCGTGCATGAGCGCATGGACGACCTACAGACAACAGGAAGCTGCACAATGCAGTTCACAGCATCCAACACCAACGACCTCACGGACGTCGGCTCAGTGGATCAGTTCACCTACGACGGCGTCACCTACTGGCTGACAGAGATCACAAAGAACAGAACGAACAACGGCTTTGCCGAGTTGTCCTTTAACTTTGAATATGTTGACCACACCACCAACGCAGCGGAAACTGTAGTTTAATCATTAACTAATATCATATCATGGCAGCAATTACCAAGGGAACACCCGTTTATGTATGGGGAACCAACGAAGCAATCACCAATGCGAACGTCACCAGCATCAGCACAACCAAGTCTTACGGCAACGTGCAGAACGTCGTCAACTTTAACGGCAACGAGATTGAGAAGCGCATGGATGACACCATCGAAACTGGCACAATGACACTTCAATATGAAGCAGCATTCTCACCAGCAGCGGCAGGCAGCAACATCACCATCCCAGGTGCAGGTGCTTCTGGAGCTGACGTTGTCTTCTACATCACTGGAACCGCAGAGAGTCACACAAACAACGGCTTCCGCGAGACGACCTACAACGTCAAGAAGACCGAATACATTACTCTGACGTAATCACCCAATGAAATGGATGACAGATTTTTCAATGCCATAGTCGGTGCGTCTGACCGCGTTTGCGGTTACGATATCACGTCACTGACACCTTGGCATTCAGTCATCCTTTCCGCAATAGATTCGCCTGTGCTTAATCCTGCGAAGGATACGAGCGCGGGCGATTTGCTTTTATTCCTCAAGGTTGTTTCTTGTGAGTGGCCGCACACACCGAATGTCAAAGCTAGACTCAGTGACCGCTGGTGGCACCGCAAACTTAAGAAGAGCAGCACGTTATTGCGCGAGCTGGGCAAGCTTAAAGTGTGGCTAGATTGTCAACTGTCAGCACCCATTCTGTGGGCAAACGATGACGAAGACTCAAGCAAGGGCAAGTCGCTATCATCGCCAAGTATGTTCTCTCTGGTCGTCAGCATGGTGAGCAAGGGCAACATAGACTTAAGCAGCGCGTGGAACATGCGTATTGCAGAGGCTCGCTGGTATGACGTCACGCTGGCAGAGATCAACGGAGCAGACATCAGAGTGGCCTACGAGGGCGAAGAGGCAGAGATGATGAGCCAGGTCGAAGAGATCAGCGAAGAAAAGGCCGTCGAAATAGCCAGACGCAACCTCAGCGAGAAGGATTTCAAGCGTTGGCATGAAGCATTTAAAAACAAGAACTAATGTCAGTTACCTATAAGATCAAAGCAGACGGAAGTGGATACACTAAGACCGTCAACAGGCTACGTGGCGACACGCAGAAATTCAGTGGCGACGTCAAGAGTCAAATGATGGGCGTAGGCACAGCCATCAAGGGTGCGTTTGCCTATGTTGGCATCAACGCTTTCAAAGGCGTCATGGACGACATCACAGAACTGAGTCGATTGGCTCGAACAATCGGTGACGACTTCGATGGTTTTCAAACCATCACCAACGCTGCCCGCCAGTTTGGTTTAGAGGCTGAAACAGTAGCAGACGCCATCAAGGATCTCGACGTTAAAATGACAGACGGCGCCATGGGTGCCAAAGCATACGCAGAGGTGTTTGAGCTTGTTGGTATCAGCCTGGACGAAGCAATGGGCATGACACAACTGGAAAGATTCTATGCGTTCGCAGACGCAGTTAAGGCTGCCGACGGTCAAATTTCCAGCTTCTCAGCAGACGAGATCAACGACGCCATGTTCCGAATGGTTCCCTTGCTTGAGCTAGGAGCCGATGGTATCAAGAACCTTGGCAATGAATATGTGAAGTTCTCAGAGACTCAGCGCAAGATGGCAGAGACGGGAAGTCTCGCGTGGGATAATTTAATGCACAACTTAAGTTTTGCAGTAGCTACCGCTGCGAGGTATGTAATCCCTTTTTTCCAAACACTAGCGGAAGTTGTCATTGGGACGCTGGGCGAGTTAGCTATTCAATCTTCATTGTTCATGAAAGGAATGAAGGCGACTTTTACTGGTGATTTTGCAGGAGCAAAGGCAGCCTTCTCCACAATGGGCGAGATGGCAACCACAGCACTCAGCCGCATATCTGATGACATTGCAGACGTGTGGAAGGATGCAGACGCCGCTGCAAACAAAGTGGGCAACAAAGGATCTTCCGTTGAAACAAAAGGAAGCAAGGACAACAGATCAGCACTGGAGAAGGAACTAAACAAGCAGCTAGAGGAACAAGAGAAGCGCAGGCAGGCAATAATGAGCGACGAAGAAAAGTTACTCGATTTGCAGAAGCGCAGAATTGAAGCAGAGAAAGAGCTTGGGGAACTAGGCGAAAAATTATTTAAAGACGGGGCGACTGACGAGGAGTCACTCAAACTGGCAGAGGCGCAGACCAAGTGGGAGAAGTTGCAGACAGAAGAGCTTGCACAGCAGCTCAAGGTTGAGAAACAGATATCAGAGGCAAAAGCTATTTCAAATAAAGAGGCAGAGGCACTTGTTAAAGCCCAAAAGGAGGACAGGCTAAAAGAGGAGGCAGAGAAGAAGAGGGCAGAGGAAAAACTCACATCAACTCAAGACGAGATTGCAGCAGAGCGCAAAGAGCGTGAAGAGATCGGCATGTCTGACGAGGATATTCTTGCCAGACGCAAGGCAGAGTTACGCGAGAAACAGGTAGACCTTGGCGGTGACCGCGGTTTCGGTGGCGACATAAACCAAGACGGTAAGGTCAACACGGCTGACAAGCAAATCACTGCCGACAAAGAGCTAGACATCGAGAATCTCAAGACAGAGATTAAGAATCTTGAGCAAGGTGACGGGTCTCAAGGGTCTCAAGGATCACAAGCCAGCGTTATCACATCACAACTAGCGTCCATCGGTGGCGGTGGTGCCACAGCATCATTTACCAATGATCCAATCTTGAGTGAGAACAAACGGCAATCAAACCTGCTTGAGCAGCTAGTCAAATTACAAGGCGGCACATTAGAAGGAGGCGGCGGCTTAGTCATACCAGAACTATAATTTAATCATGAGCAGAGTAACAAAAGGCGACATTAACAGCAGGGTTGTTATTCAACCCGACAGGAGCATCAACGAGAAGAACGACGGCACACTTGAGGGGCAGGTTGTATACAAGTGTGACAAGTCTTTTGACTACTTGCTACCTTCGCTAGGCGATCCACACCCAGACGATGAAAAGCTGGAGTTGTATAATATCAGCAAGACACACAACAGCAACGGAATCATCACCGCAACAGGATCATTCTTCGGACTCATCTCATCAACGACAGACCCTGTCATCACCTATTCTGGAGGACAGAACAACGAGGCAATTACGACGCACCCAGACTTTGCAACATTTGCTGGCGACGTGACAGCACCAAAGAACGGCGCGAAGTTTGAGAGCGACACAGCGGCAGCCGATTATGGTGCGTTTATAGAGTTCACCGAGTCAACTTTTGTTGATGGACAAACACCAGAATTTCGAGGCGTCGAATACTACCTTACACCGTCAACGACCATCACGCTATCATATTGGACTGACAAGGTGCCCGCCCTTAAAGATCGCTTGACGATCCATCAAAAAATCAAAGGCGTCAACAGCAGGGAACTAAAAACGCCAGCAGACGTGAAAGACTTCTTGTTACTGGACACGCCTTACAGACAGGTTGGCAGTTTCTATCAAGTCACTGAGCAATACTTAGGCAGCGGTCCGAAAGGCTGGAACAACATAATTTATAGAGACGTATCCTAATATGCCCAGTAAATCACGCAACGGTAATTCACCATTAGGCAACACTAGGCTAGAAGGTGCTGGCGGGTTCGCTCGCACGGAGTTGGAGATATCCAAACGCACGCCGAAGCAGTCCATGACATCTGGGCTGATACAGACCCCTAGCGGTGCGATCCATGCACCGAAGCGACGCAGAAAAGGTGGCGGGACAACAGTGCCTTGTCAGCTTGGACGTGTATCAGTTGACTCAGAAAACTCGACACCAAGCGTCACTAAGTATAAAATCAATGCAGGCTTTCTCACTGGCGGCGGTGGCACAGAGTTGATTGAGCCAGACGACTTGACAGCAACCATCGGCGACTTCGTCTGGTTGAGTGTGGCGTGGACGTGCATAGCAATAGACGGAGTGCAGCAAGCAGGCGGCACTCTGGGATCAGTCACCGTTGCACAGGGGTCATCAATCCCAACCGACACAGTGCCGACGGCAGCAGGGTCTGCCACAGCAATCATCGCACTGGGTGGGTGGATCAGCAACGGAGCGGACGAACCAGCACCCTTATGGGTCGGTCAAGGTTGCGGCAGCATACAAGTTTTCTTTTGCCCTGGTGGCGGGTTCTTCCACGGGCGCAGTAACGTAGTCGAAGCACCAGCAGAGTAACACCATGTCTGATTACGGATTACCAACACCATGCAACTGCTGTGCGCCATCCTGTCCTGCTCTCTATAAGGACATAAGGGCACGCCAATATGCTGGCGGCTGGCCATGTAACTTTAACGAAGACGGCACCGAGCCAGACGATCCCGCCCCAAGTGAACAGTGTATCATCAATGCTTTCGCCGCCATGCGCGAAGGCGATTATATCCTCGGCGCGGGTTTAAACTCGGCATTGGACTATATACAAACTCCTGGTTATAACTGGCGAATTAACGTGTCTGAGCTTCAATATAGATATCGAATGCCAGAGGGACCTAATACATATTTTAATATCATAGTTCAAGAGGGATTTAGGGCAGAGGGTGATTCAGAATTTACACCAACAGCGGAGAAAAATCTGACGTGGAATGGTCCAGGCACGGCTGGCGATGACGACACATGGGCAACGACATGGAGTTCACAAGACGCGCCATTGGTAGAGGGAACGAATAACATCATCAGCACACGCTACCGATGCTATACTGGCGGACCGTGGATTGGTTGAAATCGCGCTTGTCTACGTATGGACTACATCGTTGACGTCGAGAATAAGCGCCTAGTTTCTAGCTTTCTAAGCACGCGCACAACAACACCCCAAGCCGCTGTTTTTGGTGATACACCAGACATCTCCGTGCGTCTCGTTGAGAGCAATGATGACGGCGTCGATCTCCCTTGGCGATATGTAGACCTCACAGGATACAGCATCCGCGTTGCCATCGGCAACCCAGGCGGCGATCCAACTGCGGGAGCATTCACCCTCACCTTTGACGGCGACACGACAGCAGCTCTTGATTACAACGCCACGGCAGCAGAGATCGACACAGAGCTGAATGGACTTGCAAGCATGGTGACCGCTGGAGGATGCACCGTGACAGCCGTGTCAGCAGGCTACCAAGTTTCATTCGACACAGTCGGAGCGCAGAACATCATCACGGCAACCACCGACGGACTCTTCCCATCATCAAGCGCATACATCTACGAGTCAATCACAGGCGACGGCAGCACCAACGAGGTGCAGGTTGTTACTCTGGAGGTGGACAACTCAGCATACGTAGAGTTGACCACAGACATAGCTGCACCAAGCGCAACAGTGACCACGGTCCGAGAGGGCGTCACAGCGACTACCTCAGAGCTTCAACGTGTAGAGATCAGCGGTGACCCTTACCTTGGCACATGGTCAGTCACCATCGCAGGCAGCACAAGCGCAGCCATCTCAGTTGACGCAGACCTTGCAGACATCACGACTGCCATTGAGGGCATCTCTGGCATCGGTGCTGGCAACGTGGTTGTTACAGGCTCAGTTCTAGACTTTACCATTCAATTTGCAGCCAGCCTCGGCAACGTAGGCACGGCAGTCATCGACGTTGCCAACCTCACAGGCTCAGTCGGCAAGACAGGCAGCCTTGACCTCAACACCAACCAGATGCTTGAGTTGCTCGCAGGGGCAGCCAGCGCATCATCAACGCTTGAGATCGTCAAGTATGACACTGGTAACAGCACAAGCAGCACTGTCTTGCAGCAAGCCATCACATGCCGCCAGGACGTCATACCAGACTCACCAGCGAGCGTCACACCATTTCCAACATACGCAGCAGCGTCACACACACACACCGAGAGCGACATCACAGATCTCGGCACAGTAGTCACACTCAACGCAGACACAAACCTAGTCGGCAACGGCTGGTTTCTCGACACCGACACACTCTCAGAAGATGACGCCGAGAAGGTGCCATCACAGCAGTCAGTCAAGGCTTACGTCGACACACAGATTGCAGGGCTTGGCTCGTCAATGGTGTTCCTTGGCTCGTATGATGCCAACACCACAGACCCAACAGACGGCGACGTCGGTGGGACTTATGTTGTCACAGTGGCAGGCACAGGCGTTGCCTCATTCTGGACAACAGCTCTTGAAGTGGGCGACGTCATCATTCAAGAAAACGCCACGGCTACAACAGAGGCAGACTGGGTGGTCGTCAGCAAAGACATCATACCAGCATCAGAAACGGTGGCTGGCGTTGTCGAGCTAGCCACACAGGCAGAGGTCAACACTGGCACAGACACCACACGCGTGGTCACACCAGACACACTTTCAAACTACAGCGGCTTTCCAACAGGCACACCAGAAGGCACAGCAATCCTCTCCACGGGCGAAGTCGGAGGCACCAAGTTTCTACGCGAAGACGGTGATGGAACATGTTCATGGCAAGCAGCAGCAGGTGGCTTATCAAATATCATTGAGGACACCACGCCACAGCTCGGTGGCATGCTTGACGTGAACGGGAAAGCCATCGGAGACGGCACGCTTGAGCTGGTATCATTCACAGAAACAGGATCAGCAGTCAACCACATCAACGTCACCAACGCAGCCACAGGCAACGCGGCAGAGGTTGCAGCAGTTGGAGACGACACCAATGTCGACCTTGCGATCTCATCAAAAGGCACTGGCGAGATCATACAGACGGCAGCGGGAACGGTGCAGCGCAATGGCAACTTTTCAACGGCTGGCGACGCTCAGTCAATGACCTACGTGCTACGCGGCACAACAAACGATGCCACATTCACAGAGATCTTTCTCAACGGATCAACCACAAGAATGGTGTTGCCAGACGATACCACATGGGCGTTTGATGCGCTGATTGTGGCGCGTCTTGGAACGCAACAAGCATCGGCTGCATACAATGTCTTCGGTGCCATCGACAACGAATCCACAACAGTTTCCATGGTTGGCTCTGTTCAATACGGAACAGCTATAGAGGATAACCCATTAACAAATGATTGGGATGTCCAGTTTACAGCAGATGATACCAATGACAGCCTCAAGCTGGAGGTGAAGGGTGGAACAGGCCACAGCGGCACAGTCAGATGGGTTGCCACAGTGAGAGTTTCTCAAGTCACCCACTCCACAAGTTCATCATACTAATGATAAAGCACAAGATACACAAACAGATTGCCGATGGGTCACACGTTTCCGCCAGTGGCGAACTGGTGTGTGCCCCGATGGTGTCTGTTTTACTGTTGTCTTACAACGCTGGGCAATTTATAGCCGAGGCACTAGAAAACATTTTATCTCAAAATGACTACTACACTTTTGAGATCATCGTCAGCGATGACTGCTCTGATGACAACTTAACCTCTCGGTTTTTAATACCTCTTACTGGCAGACACCCTAGCAGAGTGAAGGTCATCCGATCCAGGTGGAACCTGGGACCAGATTCTGGCATGTGTAACTTTGTCCGCACGTTGAAAGAAGCTCGCGGCAAGTATGTTGCCATCTGTGAAGCAGACGATTTTTGGTGTGACGATAACAAGCTGAAAGACCAGATTTCATTCCTTGAAAACAATCCAGAATACGTTTGTTCGTTCACTCAAGCCAACGTAGAGAACCACGGGCACGACTTCGGACACTTGACCGAGCTGTATAATAACCGCAAGGAGTTATGGGAGCCAGAGGAGATACTCGACGAGGACTTCCAATGCGCCACCGCTGGCATGGTTTTCCGTAGAGACTTAGTCAAGAAGCTACCAAACTGGTTTTTCGATACCGCATACTTCGACCGACCCATCAGAGGACTGCTTGCCAAGTATGGCAAGTTTCATTGTCTCCAGCGCAAGGCGGTCACCTACCGTGCCAACAACTGGGGAACGTGGCACAAACTCAGAGAACTAGGTATTGCCAATAGCTGGGTTGAATCTCACAAGGTATTCAAAGGGCTGGCAAGCTATCACAAAGAACACCGCCCACAACTGGCAGCCCGCCGCGATGAGTTGGCGCACAAGATCTACAAGAAACAAGGTGGCGCTAAATATTGGCTTGGATCAATACGGCACAGAATGAACAGCACCAAGGCAACCCACCAACCAATCACAGCATGAGCGACTACAACTTTATCATAGACATCCAGAGTCGGCGTTTAGTCGCTGACTATTTTAGCACCGAGGCAGGCACACCACCGAGCATCGTGTTCGGCGATCAGCCAACGGTCAACGTGCAGCTCGTTGAGGCAAACAACGATTCAGCAGACTACCCGTGGAAGAGCGTTGCACTCACAGGGCAGAGCATCCGCGTGGGCGTTGGTAGCTTAGAGGATGAGACACCCAGCGCATACATTGAACTGACCGCAGACCTGGCAGCAGCCAGCTCAGTCATCACAGAGATTCGCGCGGGCGTATTGAACACGACCAACGAGATTCAGCGTGTGCAGATACTCAATGCCGTCAAGGGCAACTACACGCTCACCATCGCTGGCGAGACAACCACGCCACTGTGCCTCGACGCATCACTGGAAGAGATCATAGACGCCATCGAAGCACTGGCGAGCATCACAGCAGACAGTGTGGAGGTGACTGGCAACCCTACAGACTATCGTGTCGAGTTTGATTCATCACTCGCAGACGTCGGTGCCATCACAGTCAACCTTGACAACATCACCAGCAGAGTGGGCAAGACAGGCACACTTGACTTGCACGTCACAGAGATACTCACGCTGCTCGACGACGAGACAACAGTGGAGGCAACGCTTGAGGTCGTGCAGTGGACAACAGCAGACGTGGCAGGTGAGACAGTTTTACAAGTTCCTGTGACTATAACGCAGGACGTTATACCAGACACAGTGCCAAGCACAACACCTTTGCCAGGATACGCGACAATAGATCTAGACCACATCAACCAGAGCGGCGCAGCAACTGGTCAGATTCCAACATGGAACGGCACAGAGTGGGTTCCATCAACCGTATCTGGCACAGGCGATCTTCTCAGCACAGCAAACCTTTCAGACTTAGCCGACATCCCAACGGCACGCACCAATCTAGGACTAGGCACAGCAGCGACCACAGCAGCGACAGACTACGCGACAGCAGCACAGGGCACGACCGCAGACAGCGCATTGCAGTCCACTGATATCGACACGCTGGCCGAGCTTAACGCCATCGTTGCTGATGCAACCATCGTCGAGACGACTGACAGCAGACTCAGCGACGCACGCACGCCAACAGCACACACACACACAGCCAGCGACATTGACGCAGAGGCAAGCACCGATGGTCATGTTCTCACATCCGACGGCGCAGGCAACGCTGCATGGGAAGTTGTGTCTGGTGGTGGTGGCGGCGCAAGCGAGTTAAGCGACCTTACAGATGTCAATACATCAACGCCAACCAACCGCAACGCTCTCATTGCTGACGGCGTTGACTTTGAATCACGCGCACTTGTGGAGGCAGACATCTCAGACCTCCATAACGCGGTCAGCATCGCAGC
>PDMW01001540.1_pt1 | contig 11474 bp, 10 predicted proteins | sample 1515511 | NCBI WGS metagenome assembly PDMW01 (sample SAMN07343023, study PRJNA328102) | Marine metagenome, whole genome shotgun sequencing project. | biome: marine; feature: bay; material: water; isolation source: viruses from water sample < 0.22 micron filtered, nuclease treated, low... ... | reverse complement strand
GAGCCTCAGTAATATCGTCATACGGTGTGAAATCAGCAGCAGAGGCATCGTAGGTCAAGCCACAAGTGCCATAAGCTGATGCTGAGTTACCACCTTCATCAACGCCTGAGCATCTCCAGTGAGCAATGTAAACGCCACCATCAGCGATTTCGTGCTCCAAGGTTGGAATGGCCCAAGTGTAAGTTATTGCCATGATTTTATCCTTCTAAAGCTGTTAGTCGTGTTTCCAAGGCTTCTATCTTAGCGATAGCTTCTTTTAATGCGGCGGTTAAAACGGGAACGATTTTGCTTTGGTCAATGCCTTGATAAACAGGTTCACTTCCTGTCGCAGTCCAAGTGTGCCCTTCTTGTAAATCTTCGGGCTCAGCAATACCTGTTTCAACAATTTCACCCGCTGCATCGATTACGTTACCAACAGCATGTGTTTCATCTTTCACACCGTCAATAGCCTCAGGAACTACTGTCTGAGTTTCGTGAGCAATAAAGCCATCAACAGTTAAATCAGCATCTGCAATAAAATTAAATCGCTTTGGTGAAAGCTGCTTTACCCGTTCAATACCATCCGTAATATCGACTACATTTTCCTTTAGACGGTAGTCAGAGGATGTGACGTAGGAAGTAGCGGTGCCACTTGTTTGTATGCGCCCAACAATACCATTTGGGTTCATAAAGTTTATTTGGCGACGAGTTCCTGTAGAACCAAATCGCAACCCTAAAACAGCCGATGTTGAGCCTGTTCTAGTATCGTTCGCATATATTTGATGTGTGTACCCAACAGAAACACGAGTCGTTGAGTTGATTGAAATGTTACCAACAAATGCCGATTCAGAGAGGTAGAAGTCTTTGAATTTATTAGTTGAATCCCCCAAATCTATGGTGCCGTTTTGAGCTGAATTGCTTGTGCCACGTGGAATTATCTTTGTAGAAGTGCTATTAAACTTAAACGCTGCACTGCCTGTTCCAACGATTATACTATCCCCAGAAGCCCCGACGCTTCCGACTTCTGTGTTATCTTTCTTGAAGATCAAAATATCGCCATCCGAGGTTAGGCGATTAAGTTGAAGAACATCATTCACGTAAGCGGTAGAAGACTGTCTGACAATCTTTGTGTGACCATTTGCACCCACTACCAAACCAGGGGTTGTTTGATCATCTGCGGTTTTCCCGACGAGCAATTCACCGCTTGCATCGAGGCGCATGGCTTCTGAGCCGTTGGTGCGGAACGCCATAATGCTGTCACCATAATCAGCACTAAGTGTTACCATACGATCAGTGCCACCGACATAAACACCAAAGGCGTTATACATAGAGCCGCCTGAATGAGCGTTGTCTACTAAGAATGTTCTTGTATCCGTGTTTACATCAGATGCAATTGTCATCTTAGACGCTGGCGAACTTGTCCCAATACCCAAAGAGCCTGTGATGGTTGCGCCTGTGCCGGTGGTGGCGAGTTTGGGGTCGTTGTTATGAAATAATCTAACAAAACCATCTTGGACAAACTGTGCGACTGTTTCATTGCCAGCAGCATTCTGGACAGTAAATATGTCGCTTCGCAATGTAATCCCGCCAGTTCCGTTATCCTCAATCAGGCTGGTAGTGCCGTTATGAAAAATGCTAAGATCATTGCCAGCGCCGAAGATGGCTTTGTTATTGTCTCCAAAGGACATATTCGCGCCGAAAGAAATATCCGCGCTATCTCCCGAAATATTCAAATATCGCGTGTCGGCTTCACTCTTGGAATAAACATCGATATTCGTTCTTGCACCCGCCGCATCGGTTGCCCCCGTGCCGCCCTGAGATAGCCCCAGAGTGCCATCAACGGTTTTTGCCCCGCCAATGTTCACCGTCCAACTTGTCTTGGTTCCTGAACCGCCATATCCGATGGAATTAACCACCAAGGTTGTTCCCGAATAAGATGTCACCACCGTGTCGAGGAAATTGGTTGATGGTGCCGCCGCATCAGCGATCCGCAATGGCGTTCCCGCTTGATATGGTTTGTTTGCCTCAACCGTGAATGTCTTTGATCCGGTGCCGATCGAGTTCGATGTGGTCGAGGTGGAATTGTAAATATCACCGGCTTGCGTGACAAAATCCTCAAACGCATCGGGCAAGCCATCAACGTAATTGGTGCCTTCGAAATCTGTGAGCGTATAGGTGCGACCGTTTAGAGTGACCGGAAATGCCATGTTTTGTTTCCCCTAGATAAGTTCCTCGACCTCGATTTGTCGGCCATAAAAGTTGAGTGCCGAGTTCACGATCGGCGATGTTTGCGTGATTCTACCATAAATATTTTGTGTGATCCACGTTGTCGGTTCATCCGGTTGAGGAATGATCAAAATATCTTGCGCCACCCCGCGTAATCGATCGATGGCATTGAATACGTTTTGAAACATTTCGTTTTCCGGTAGGTTGATCAACTCAAACCGAATCCGGCGGAAACGCTCGATTTCATCAACAAAGGTTTGCCCCCCGCGTGATTTGGTGATTCTGGAATCATCCACAAATTCGAACTCAACGCCATTGGCATAATTGATCGAGGGTTTATATGCTGGCCCCGCAATCAATCGACCGGCTTGAATATATCCATCAGTATTATCCGGATCGGAAATATCAATCCGCAAATATCGCGCTTGAACCGGTGATGATAAAACCGCAAACGTCGAGATCGTATATTGAGCGGCCACCGTGATATTCAAATATCCGCCCCAAGAAAACACGCCCCAAGGCAATGTTCCAAATTCCTCGACGATCGGCCAGGCATCAATCAAACCGGAATCATAAACCGTTGATGAGAAATCCGAGGCATTCGAAAGCCGCCACCGGATTTTGCCGGTTTGCGAAATGGTGTGTTTAATCAATGCCGCAAAATCAACAATTCGCCCTTGTCCGAAATCAACATCGATTTGAGCGGTGGTTTGCGTATTGCGCCAAATCTTTACAATTTGCCGATCTTGTAAGTTGGTGATCGGCAATGTTCCGACCGCATCATCAACCGTTACCGTTCCGGAGTCAGAATAATTAGTCGAGGAAATGATCATATTGGTTGGCATATTTTATCCCCACAATTCCAATTCGACCTCATTCACCGCCGCATCCTCAACGATAGAAATCACCCGAAACAATTTGCCGCTTGTCAAATTATACCGACTAAATGTGATTTTTACCACATCATTCAGCTTGAGGGTGTAAGGTTGGGTCTTAACCAATATCCGATAAATGTCGCGCTGCGTTTTGTATATCGTCAAAAGCCTTGCCGCCTCTGTTGCCGCCGGTGATGATTCCGCAAATAATGCCGGAATGATGAGCGGATCGGAATTTGGATATGGCGTTTGAATGGCCGTGTCGGTGGCAATGGCAACATCGGATTCACGAACCAGGAAATCCCGTTGCGCCGTTGTGATCGAGGCACCGAAATCCGTTTCACTCATCACCCGATAATTCTTTTTAAAATTCACTCGAGCTTGATAATTTGGAACCGCCGAGGCAAGCCGCGTGATCTCAATGATATTTGTCGAGTCAAATTCCGCCGCCGCCGTTCCGGTTGCGAGTTCAATCCGGTTCACCTCGAAATCACCCGATCGATCGAATCCATAATATGCCCCGACCGTGTTTGCGATTTGATCGAGAACCTCGAGGATGGTGGTTGTATCCGGAACATAAACGCCAACCGCTGAACTATTGTCGGTGTTTAAATCCGAAAATGAGGTTGTGTTCAAATCGCCTGGATCGGTCAACCCGCCATAATCTGTGACAATGTGGCGAATAATATCACCGGCGGTTTCTTTATAAGAACCCGATGGCTTTGAGCCTTTGACGTCTGCCGTGATGACGCCGCTCGGCGCTGAAACCAGAGTGAACCGGCCATTCGTTAAATCAACCGTGTAATGGGTTGTGAGAGTCAACGCGACCCCGCCATCATAAACCGCAACAATCGATTCGATTTGCCCATTGTGAACTTGATAAACGAAATTTGTCGCATCAACCAAGATCGGCTCGATATTGAAGACCTCCCCAAAACAGAGCGGTTTCGGTTGGTTTGCTAGGTTGCTCGATCCCTCATTGCCACCGGTTCCGGCATAAAGAACCGAGGGAAAATCCACATCGAAATCGGTTTGTCGATCGCGCAAAATCACCCGAATGAATAAATCATCGAACTCGATCGATTTTGCCTCGCCGTTGAATATGGTAAAATAATATTGGAAATCCGCTCCGGCTTCACCGACTCGAACCTCAACCGATCGGCCATCCCATCCATACCCCGACCAGGCATCGAGAAAACCATCGGCATTCGTTAAAACCAATTCGCCAAAACCAGGCACCGAGAAACCCCCAAGCCGCTCCGATGCAAACATCGATCTCGAGAATGAAATCGGCTCAACCAATCTCGGCTCGAATATTGTGTTTGCCGGTGTATCGGTTGGCTCGGTGACAAATCCCTCACCGGAATAATAAAGAGTCAATTCGCTCGCACCGCTCACATCATATGGCTTGAGAATAACCAGATATTTCTTTTTTGCATATGGATCGGCAACTAAATCCGCGAGAGTAGTGGCAACCATTACGCTCTCGCCCCCGCGAGTTGACCGGCTGACATCGCGCGGCTGAGTTGCCGCCGCAAGGTGATAATTTCCTCTTTCATATCATTCACCGCGCCAATGAGATCGGACGCATTGCCCTTGATCGGTGCGACTGTGCCATTGCGTTGAGGGATAAACAATTCCGGCCCTCTTTCACCCACTCTCACATTGTCACCGGCATGAACATTCGCACCGGTCATTCCCGCCAAATATGGCGCGGATTCATTGTAAAGAGTTGAAAAACGACTGGCTCGATTTGTTGAAAAATTGCCTTTGCTTTTGCCCATGCCGCCGGTGATACCAAGAATCATATCGCTCAAAGACGATGAAAGCATGTCGGTGAAAGTATCCTTTGCAAATTCAATCCCGACCGATGTGGCGATTGATGAGAGGCTTGCACCCGATCCCAAAACACCAGAGGCAAAAGAACTCGACATTCCATTTCCGACCGCCGCCGCGAACCCTTGCCCCGCTCCAAGATTGGCAAAGACCGCCGAACCAATTCCAGGCAAGATGAAGGGAAGCGCCAAAGCCGCGATGGTTGTCATATCGCCGCTCATTATGCCCTCGACCATCCCCTTGATCGCATCTGAAACAACCCCAATCACATCACCGATCGCATCGGCAATATCGCCAATAATGTCACCAATTCCGCCAATGATGTCGATGTCGATGCCGGTGATGTCTTTGATAAGACCGCCAAGAAAAAATCCTGGCGTGATTGCTTCCATAATTCCCTTATCAATGCCCATTCCACCGCCAGGCATTTTACCCGCATTCACCGCATCGAAAAAGCCTTTGCCGAATTTGGAAACGCTCGAGGCATTGACCACATATTCACCCGAGGAAACCCGAGCCAAAACATCATCCGCCCTTGGCCCTCCGGTGCCTGGAACCATTCCACCATCGGCGAAACTGAGGCTCGGGAATACATCGCCGAGGAAATTCAAACCGGTTGTGATGACCGCTTTGGCCGCAAGATCGGCCAAACCTTTTTTGATGGCATCGGTAAACGAACCAAAATCTACCTCGCCGGTTTGGAAGAAATCCGAAAGAGTTGTTTCGAGTGATCCGAACGATTGACCAACCAAATCCTGCATATTCGCGGCATTGTCTGAAATCGCCTCATAATAATCTTTGACGCCTTTGATCGCACCCGCGCCGAATGTTTTTTCATTCTCCGCGTTGTAATCGATAGTTTCGCTTTTAATTCCGCTGATTATATTTTTATATTCTTCGCCGGAAATGCCACCGGCATCGAAAGCCTTTTGCGCGATTTCTTGACGAACCGCCAAATCGGACATGGTTGTATCCAAACCAAGAGCCTCTCGAGAGAGGGTGTTGATCGTGTCTTTGTATTCATCCGCGCTGATCTTGCCAGAACGAAAGAGTTTGAGCAAAACCGTCTTTTCCGCTGAAAGACCCGCCAACGCGGTTTCGAATGGGTTTAGTCGATTTTTTACATTGTCGATCGCCGCACTCAAATCGCCGCTTGATCCGGTCAAGCTATCCGTTGAATCGCTTGTGTCATCCATTACGCCCATGAAATTTGCAAGCGTTGATGTGTTTTTCACAATTTCAGAATCAGTGACTCCGATTTCTTTCGTTAGTTCATTAAATTTTGATTCTAAATATTCAGAATCAAGGCCGAGGGTTTTATAAACACCGCCAAGCAATTCCGTGATGTCGATATTCTCGCCCATCATTTCGATGATGTTTTGCAATTCGCCGGTGAGCAATAAACCCGCGCCGGTGAAGCCGATCATCGCTTTCCCTGCTTTGCCCATGTTTTTCATAAACCCGCCACCAATAAGCGTGCTAAACACTTTGGTCGCATACATCGCGTTGATGACCGCCTTACCAAATGTCAACATTGCCTTACCTGTCGAGATTACTTTTCGAATGACCCCAATACCGAAAACAACCCCCATCGCTGTCAATAAGGTTTGAAGGTTATCAACCACAAAGCGAATAGAAACGACCGCCGCGTGTAGAGCCGTTGTGAGCTTGTCCGAAATGCTTTTTGCGAGTGCCTCATTGCCCGATATGAAATCACTCAATGATTTGATGGCTTTCACAAGTGCATCGCCTAAACCGGCCTCACCCACCGAAAACATAAATTCATCAACATTATCTCGCAAGTTGGTAATTGCACCGCCGAGGGTGGCCGCTTGCCGCGCTGCGCCCCCTGCAAATGCAACCTCAGAGATTTCTGTCAATGCCTGGACGATCGCCGCCGAGTCATTGTCCACAACCTTTGTGATGTCACCCATTCTGAGGGTGATTTTATTGCCCTCTTTTCCGGCTTTGATGCCGAACTCTTTAAGCCGCTCGAACTCGCCAACAGAGGCATCCGCCACCGCCTCGGCGAATTGAATGATTGATTTCGATGTACCGCCCGCAATATCCGCGAACGATCCGAGTTGAGCCTCGGTTGGTCGGATGCCTTGCGCCACCAAGATATTGAAAGAACCCACCACCTCTTGCAATGAAAACGGGGTTGTTTTGGCGAAATCTTTCAAAATCTTGAAAGCGCCATCGGCATTTTCAACCGATCCGGTGAAAGTAACGAGCGAGGCCTTGAGGCTTTGAAACTGTTTGTTGACCTCAACCAAATCACGAATAAACACACCGGCGAAAACTGCGCCCAATGCCCCCGCGACTTTCGCAACATTTACGAAAGCCGTGTTGACCGTGTTTAGATTCGAGTTGAGAGTTCGAAACGCGCGTTGCGTTTCATCTCTAGCGGTTAAGCGGGTTTCTAGCCTTTGAGTTGCCATTCTTTTTCATCGCCTGTTTTTGTCGATCGGATTGAATTTGCACATAAACCGACCACTCAATAAACTCATCAACAGACATTTCGGTTTCAATTTGTTCAACCGTCTTGCCCAACTTTTCAGCGAGAAAAAACTTGAATTGGCGTTCCTCGCTCTTTCTTAGTTTTTTTCCAAATCCTCGGCCATCGACCCCATGATTTGATTTGCGATCCGCGCAAGAACTTGAGCATCAACGCCATTCCTCAAAGATGATTTATCTCCGATTTGGAAAACTTTATTGCCCTCGGCATCGAGAGCCTTGATCACAAGAACCTCGGCAAGTGCATCCGCTTCGGATTGATTTTTCACCGCGAATTGCAACTTGCCTTGGTCTTGCAAAGTAAACGGTTGAGAATAGAAAACAAAAGGATTTCCATCCTCATCCGCCCATTCCGGAACAACAATCTCTTTGACCGGTTGATTTTGATAATGAGCCTTTGCGCGATCGATCACGCTCATCCCATTTGATTTTGAATTAGCCGCCATAATTCTTTTCCCTTATGAAACTGTTGACTCGGTCAACGCTCCGGTGCCTTGGAATGTGATCGATGCTTCAACCAAGCCATCGAATGATGCGGTGATTGTCCGGCCAGTGACCAAAACCGTTCCGCTCATTTTATGATCGCCGGATGTGTTGCCTTCCATCTGAATGTTCAGAGTTGCGCTTGTGCCAACCGTCAACGCGCCTTGGCCGCTTGTGTCGGTGTCATCAAAGAAAACATCCGCCGAACCACTGAAAGATTTCAATGATGTTTTATATGTTCTCGAGGTGTCACCCATCGACGTATCTTCTAGGGTGTCCATCGATTCATCGATGGAAAACGATCTTACTTCGGCAACCTGGTCAGTTCCGACCAAGATCACCCCATCACTACCGCTAAATGTAGCCATTTTTTAATCCTCACTTTCAAGGGTTTTGGGTTTTGCGGTTTTCACCGCCTTCGATTTGGATGAGGGTGATGCCTTCCATCCTTTAGCCTCAAACGAGGCTAAATCTTCTGCGTTTATCTCGACCGGCGATCCGCCGCTCGGTGGATAAACTTCCATTCTCTTTGCCATTTTTACGCCCTTTCCTTAATAGACCGTTTCTGCATCGGCTTCCGTTGTAGAATACAGTATTTCGAAAATAAATCGACCCACCACAACAGGTTTCTCGCCTTCACCCGCAAAATCGGCCTCGAACGAAATAAGGCGAGTATCTTTGGAATATCCGCCCCGTGTTCGATCGGTTGCCATTGCCGCCTCGATTTCCGCCGCGCTCGCGTCCAAAATATCATCCGCCGTTGCGCTTTCAACATAAACCTCAACTGACACCTCGAGCGAGCGAATAAGACCTCTCGGCGGCTTAATCGTTTGAGCCTCAATCGTTTCGCTCGAGGTGTAGACACAAAGACCAGGCATCCTGGCGCTTTGTATTGGATAAACCCTCGATGCGAAAACATTCGTGCCGGTGGTTGTGAGGCCGGTGAGAGTTGTTTCGATATTGTCTCGAATGGATTTGCGAACGTGCGCCATCTAGTTTTTCTCCAATGCGAGAACCGTCATTCCGGTGCCATCGTGATCCACTACGCGGATCGTGTAGGCGGTGGAATTAACATTCAAGGCGTCACCGTCCACGGCGCTCGAAACGTCACTTGTGCGGCATAAAAATCGGGGTTGCCGAACGGCCATCGGAATATTGCCACCCGCATCAACCTCAACGATGTCATTGTCGAAAATACCGTTGACGGTTGAGGCCGATCCGCCGTTTGGCGTATAAGTTGCCGCAACCCCGAAATCATCGACATCGACAAAAACCGCCAGATCATCAAGAGATTCAACCGCCATTTAAAAACCTATTTCTTGCGAGTCGTTGTTTTCGGTGTGCTTGATTTTTCCAAACCAACCGAACGATCGCTTTTCTTTTCTTTTTCGGCGAAAGGCTTTGCCTTGCCGGTGGTCATCAAAAACGATGCCAAAGTTGCATCAACCTCGATCACCGAACCGGCATCCTTTGCCTGGCCCTCGATGATGGTTCCGCGAATGAGTTCGAGTTTCATCAATTAAAATCCTTATAAGAGAGAGCGGGGTTGCCCCCGCCCTCGGTTTTCTTATGTGGTGATGTCGAGGATCGCCGCGAATGACTCCGCGTGACGAACCGCCACATCAACATCCTGGAACATTGCAATCCGTGTCGCACCGGTTGATGATCCTGTGTAAGGATCGACCAGAACATCCAGACCGCCGAACATCCCGATCATCAGATCGGCAAAGTTCCCAAAGATCATCGCCGAGCAAACGCCTGATGATGTGCCTTTGGTCAAATCGCCTGGAACCAGTGTCGATGATGCGACACCATATCCGAGGATTGAGTTGCTATCGTTTAGGATAAAGTTGCCCTCAACGCCTGACGCCTGACGCGGAATTGTACGCATCGCCGAAACCACTTTCGGGTTTGTCAAGAATGACAAGCTGCCGCCTAATGCGTTGTCGATCGCAACCTCTTTTTCGAGATCGGCGATTTTCGCATAAGTGACCGCGCCACCGTTTGTTCCGATCGCAACAGAACCGATTCCGGATGTGCCGGTGATGCCGGTTGGCTCATTAGAACCACCGCCCTCGATTGCCACATCATCGATCTTGGCCGCGAATTGACGCAACATATCATCACGAATGATTTGCTCAACTGATGGGTCTGATTGCATCATCAACTTGCGAGACAAATCAACATATTGAGCAACCGTTTTCGGTGCCATTGTGATTTGGCGGAAAGTTGGTGCGCCTTCTGAACCAGGTGCCGCATTCTCGGCAACAAATCCAACCGCTGTTTTTGCATTCAACGCCGGAATTGCAACATCACCGCTCAAACCGCTCATCATGCGAGCGCCAAGATCGGCCGTTACAAGATTGGCGCGTAGTGCGTCAACAAATTCACCACCGAGATGATCGGTCGGCTTCAAGAATCCACCGGCTGTATCGGTGCCAACAGTAAGATCGCGCTTGAAAATGTCGCTTGGAACATAGAAGCCGCGAGCCTCTTTGCCGGTGCGTTTGGCGATTTCATCAGAAACCTCACGCTCGAAACCGGTGATTTCACGACCTGTTGCCGCTGTCCGGAATGCTCTCATCAGAGAGTATGATTGCCGCTCTTGAACATTCATTTCAAGATTGTCTGGCGTTGCGATTGGCTCATCGGCTGATGCAACTGCTAACATTCCGCGAAATTGTGCGACTGAAAGACCATTTTTGATCGCTTCGTTCGCCATGTCGCGCTTGTTTTTAGATGCGCCAAGTTCCAAGATTTCATTTACAGTTTTGGCATATGCTTCACGCGCGTTTGCCTCAACTGATTGGATGTCTACTTCCGACATTTCAGTTTCCTTTCTTTCCGCTTTCGCGGGTTCAAGTTGGGGTTGTTCGATTTCGGCATTGCGATTCGTGCCAACAGAGTCATCCGCCGGTATTGAAACAATGCTTGCCTCGAGAGGTGTCCACGCGCGAACCCGATAGGTGTTCCCACCCTCGGCCTTTTCATCGCGTTCCATTTGTCCGATCCGGTATCCAATGCTCACATTGTTGCGAATACCATCACGAACATCATCGTAAACCTCGGAACCAAGTTGGCCTTTGCTGAACCGAACTGTCGCGCGGAGTCGCCGCGCCGAGGAATCTAGGTTTACAGATTCAATGACCCCGATTTGACGCTCGGGGTCGTGATCGAGCAACAATGGTGCGTTGCCCGAATTTAAGAATGAAAGATCAATCGCTCGATTGTTATGATCTAAGATTTCAACGCCAAAAGACCGCTCGACCGGTTTCTCGCTTGAGATCGAAATGGAAACGCGACGATCGTTTTCGCCATCAACCTCGGCATCCATGCCCATCGCTCGATGCAATGTTTCGACCGGTGCCTTGCGTTCCTCATCATCGGGTTTGTATCCGTTTTCAACGTCAACCTCGACATCGGTTTCAACCATATCTGATTTGCCAAATTCGATGATATAGGAATCATCGGTTTCGCTCACGTTTTTGATGTGCCGTTGTTCATCCATTTTTCGTTCCTCATCTTGACCTTTTGTCGATTCCGGATGCCCTTCCGGTA
>PDMW01009787.1_pt1 | contig 11521 bp, 17 predicted proteins | sample 1515511 | NCBI WGS metagenome assembly PDMW01 (sample SAMN07343023, study PRJNA328102) | Marine metagenome, whole genome shotgun sequencing project. | biome: marine; feature: bay; material: water; isolation source: viruses from water sample < 0.22 micron filtered, nuclease treated, low... ... | reverse complement strand
TATGGAGAGTATCAGTCAAACTCAAAGATTGTTTGATATTCTTATCCTCTATGAAGAATGCGTGTCTGTGCTTTACCACAACACTCATAGTTGGTTTATTCTTCTTTGACTTGAACTTATATTTCTCCCTGAACAACTCAGGATTATAACTTAGGTATTGGTCGTGTTCAGTATCAAGAACATTCAATCTCACATCAGCAACAATACACCACTTAACTAAATCAATAATATCCAAAGTATCTTTTATCTCTTTTTCGGAATAACTTTCTTCAAAGTTTTCCTCATAGAACTTCAACCATTCATCTCCAAGTTCATTCACTGGAATAGTTTGAGGCAAACACCCATCATAAACTTCACCCCTGAAATCATCCGAGTGTTGCTTTTTCCATTCCCTGAATATCTCTTTGTGTTGTTGTTCTCTCAACTTGATTGCTATATCAATATTGTCTTTACTTGAAGCAAGTTTCTTAGTTCCGTTGAAGTTTCCATACTTCCCTTTGATATAATCATAAGCACAAGTTAGGCTTTCGTCCTTATGATCCCAAAAGATATCTTTATTCCAAAGTCTTCTACCATCAACTCTGAATAATCTTACACTACCAAATCTCATTCGTGATAAGTAATCAGTATCATTGATAACTTGAAACTTTGCCGAAGTTGTTGATTTGAGATAATCAAACTTTTCAGTATTACTTAGATCGTCCCATTCACCCAAGTCCTCCTTGAAGATATAAGTAGCATCAGGACTATTGACATTCGCCACAGCATTATCATCTAAAACCGCTACCCCATCAGTCAAAGCAACTTCAAAAGCATCCAATATCTTATTGCGGAGCACTTCATCAAGTTTTCGCTTAGCGTTGATTAGAATATACTGCTTCTCTCTTGAATCTTGGACAAGGAACTGACCGAAGTTGTCAGGAGTAACAGGAACATCACCAATACGCAAACCGATATTGAAAACACCTCTTGCTCTACTTCTACCTCTAACAAGTCGTCCCCCAATTCGGTTTCTTACTTCTTCCCATTCTCCATTCTCAATAAGTCGTTTGATTTGGTTGTAATTCTTCAAGATGGGGTTGTTCCCTATGTCAATAGTTATCTCTTCATTAAGTAGCGGAATAGACGCAACATAGACTTCTTGGGTGCTCCAATCAATTACTTTGCCTCGCCATATTACCGATGGTAATACTTTCAATCTCATTATGTTATACATAAGATTTTTCTTTTTAAATACTAATTGTTTTTTATACAATTGTATATCAAATTTGTTTCAAATTTTGAATTAAATTAAAAAATATAAATTAAACACCCTCAATCGCAGGTTCGGGCTCAGGTGTGGGTGAAGGTTCTTGGAAGTCTTCAACAGGTTGTTGTTCTATATCCTTCTTCTTATCCTTCTTCTTATCCTTCTTCTTATTTTTGGGTATGATTTGTTCTTCATCACTATCTTTATCATCTTTGGGAGCTTCGCGGACGCAATCAAAGATATAACACTTATCGCTACATCCAACTCTCACACGACAAGCACATCTTGACTTCCAAATAATCATAAGTAGTCCTCCAAAACTTCCCAATACTAATGCTGTCGCACCAGCAAACTGATCTATCGTAAAGTCTTGAAGTTGTCCTCCATTAACATCAATCGTTGAACTTTCACTCATTATATACCTAAGCAAGATTTTATCCAGCAAAACCTAAAAAGTTCTTTACCTTACCAACCCCTTGTTCTACCTTTTGAACCCCTTGCCCAACATTAACACCTTTCTGAAAAAACTTTTCAACCTTCACACCAAAACTCGGGTTACCATTACTCGGCCCCGCAATAAACTGCTGACCTATTGGAACTGGGACTGGTGGTGGAGGTGGGGCAGCCAGTTGTCCGTAATTAGCACCCAAATCTACATTAGCACTTTGTCCTATAAAAGCATCTATTTGTGCTGGGGTCATACTTTCAAAGGATTGTGCTAACAGGTTATCACCTTCTACTTTATCTAACCTTTTTTTATGTTCGTATCCTTTTGCCCCCAAGTATGTCGCACCAGCAAGAGCCAAAGCCCCTCCTACCACTTTTGCTCCAAGACGAAGTCCTCGTGAAACCTTTTGTCCGATTCTCATTATATCTATAAGATATATTTAAGTTATGGTAAGTTATTTTTTGTATTAGTTAAACCTTGGGTCTATTGCTCCACCTACAAAGTTTTGATTCCCAGTTGGTGGTGGGATAAACCCTGCGGGAACATCATTAACTCTCTTACGAATAATACTCGCTGTGCTTTCTTGTCTTGGTTGTGCTCGGCTTATTATAGAAGTTGTAAAATTACCTTGACTATCTTTGCCGATCGCCGCACCCGATTCTTGCCGAGGCAATCGCGGATATAACTTATCTAAATCCGCTGTTGAAACATTCGCAATACTTCCCGTCCCACTCATAAAATCCTGTGATGGTGTGCTTTCACTTGGACTTGCTTTACTTCCTAATGCGAATAATCCTGCTCCTACAACTCCCGCCGCTCCTACTACTCCCGCTCCAATCTTTGCTCCAAGTTTGAGTCCTGCTTTTAGTTTTTTTCCTAATCTCATCTTATATATTTCTATTAGATTTTATTTCCACGCCTTCAAAGTCTATTAGGTCTTTGACTGGTATGAGGAAGTGTTTGATTCCAAAAGTCCCTGTGAATTTGACTTTCCAATCTGCTCTCTCTCTTGGGATCTTAATATACTTAGTTTTATCTGTGAAAACAAAGAACAAGTATATTTCAAGATCTGGGTTAAGTTCGTATTCAAGTTCAGCCTCAATTATCTTAGAGGTTGTGACGATTGTATCTTCCCAAGTATCGCTTGAACAAGTCCTTCCTTTAATCTCAACTTGGATATTCTCCTTATTTGTAAAATCAATAATATCAAATACATCATTAGACCTTTTCTCAAACTTAGTGTCAAAGAACTCATCAAGGTGTGGTCGTATCTCTTCTTCTATCTTAATTCCAAGATCGTGAAGTTTCTTGTTGAATTGAAATCTTTTACTCATTCTATACATACTTAAATTATTTAATTTTAGGAATACAAACGCGGAATAATAATCTAAGACTTAATATAAAAGAATGGCGGACTTAACAAAACTAACAAAAGCACAACTGATAAGCGTGATTGAGGAGAGCGAAGAAAATAAGTTTGATAACTTTAAAGAAGCATTCGGTGTAACTTATACTACCGATGATGAGTGGATTGAGTTTTTCAAGAACATTCAAGAGAATGTTAAAACTCAGATAAAAGAAGCATTAGATAAGGATTGTCTTAGACGAAGGGATTTGTCAAGAGTTAATTAGACTTCCGCATTCTCAAAATAACTATCTCCCATAATATTCGGGGACTTAACTTCAAGTTGATTGAAGTTCTTATGAATCATCTTATAATCAGGTAAGGTTGTATCAATATACATAAACTGAAACTGCTTATCAAAGACATACCTTAATACATCATAAAACTCACGCTTTGGTATGAGTATTGCTTCATCAAAGATTGTGTCTAATTCTTTCTTATTCTTATTTTCAAAGAACACTAAGTGTGATGCTGTTTTTCTTAATTTTGGATCAATCTTATTGTAAGTTTGTGAAGTTGCGATAATACTTAAACTTCCTCCTTTTCCTGCGAGATGTCGTCGGTTGAAGAAGATTCTGTGTAGCAAGTTCTCAATCTCTCCTTTACCTTTACCTCTTATATCACTAATACAATCATCAAGTATAACTAATACCTTTTCTCCTGTATCTTTAATATCGGTAAGCATCGTATTCAAGTTTTCCAAAGTTGCTTGTTCAAACTTCTGATCCTCAGGTAATAGTTCAAAAGGGTCATCTTCAATTGTATGAACCGATGGAGAGAATAGATAAACCCTATCAAACTTTCGGTTGAAGTTTCGGTGTGCCTTAGTAGTTAAGTTAAGCAATAAGTTAGTTTTACCTGAGCGAGGTTTCCCCATTATAAGCATCGCAAATCCACCCTGTTGCGGTAATGGTTTGGGTATGGAATCATCAGCATCATCACAGGTAAATTGAAACTTGTTTATGTTAATAGGTTTCTCTGCTTGTATTTCAGTTATTGAAGTCATTATATAACTTATAAAGATAATAATTATGCGAACCTAAACTTTAATCTTGGGTCGGGTGAAGCATAAGTTTCGTATTCAACTTCTTCTTCTTCTTGTGGTGGTGGTTCTTCAAAAGTAACTTGTGGTTCAGCAGGTGGTTCAAAGACTGGGTGTGAGTCAGGTGTCGGTTCTACTTTTGGCTCAGGAGGTGGTGCTCCATAATAATAGTAGTTATTCACAGGAGCAGGAGTAGGAGGAGGTTGATAATACTGAAACTGCTGGTATGGGTTCATCGGGATTTGTCCTTGAACTGGAATCCCACGAGAAAGTTGTGGGTCGGGTGGAGGAATAAACTGAGGTGCTGGTGGTTCTTCTTTCTTCTTTCGTGGGCGACCTCGTCTCTTTGGAGGTGCTTTGATTACAGGTTGTGGTTCAACCTTTTCAAGTTCTTGCTCTGCCCAAGAATCAAGTTCGGCTTCTTCTTTCCTTGCTTTAAGGTTTGCCTCACGCTTTGCTCTCGCTTTCTCAAACGCTTTCTTCTGTGCCTCTGTGCGAGTTTTCTTAGGTTTTTCTGTTATAACTTCTTTAATTTCAGTTCTTTCAATAGATTTATTGTCCAACTCTTTGTTAATTTCTTCCATCTGTTATACTTTAACTTAATATTTAATTCGTTTGTTTCTAAAAATTAAAATAATAAGTAAGAATATAGAATGACTGAAAGCAAACTCAACTACTACCAAAAGAACAAACATAAGTATCAGAAGGGTGGAGCATACTACAAATATCAACCTAAGGAGATAACCCAACCTAAAATACCTCTGGTTGTTAAAAAAGGTAGATTTATTATCTCCTTTGATTAATATAAAGAGATGAGTTTAGCACCCAGTCAGAGAACACAAGTTCAAGCGTTTCTTGGAGGTGGTGGTGTCCGCCAACCACCTTCACTAACTCCACAACAAATCGCACAACAGCAATTCCAAGTCCAAAACCAAGCAATATCAGAAGCGAGACGAGTTGCTGGTAATGAGCAAGTTTTAAGAGAGAAACAAGCAAGAAGTCAAGCATCAGGTAAAGCGTTTCTAAAAGAAAGGGCAGAAGCAAGAAAGTCTATCCTTGGTTTGGTTCAGCAAAATCAGGGACGACAAGAAGCAAGAAACTTTCAACAGAGAATGGAAAGAGCAGTTAGACTTGGTGAAAGAATCCCAGTGCCTGAGGGAATGCCTATTGATTTTAAAGACCAAGCAGAACTTGATAAGTTAAGAGGAGCGGGGTTTGATGTCCCAAAACGAGCAAATCAACCAGCACCACTTGGAGTCTCAGTTCCATCGGGGGCGTTTGAAGTAGATAGAGTAGCACAAGGCAATAATGTTCAGGATGTTATTGAAAGAAAACCACGACCCACCCGACGCACACCTCAGCCTGAACCCGAACCTCAATCAAGAGACAACGCACTGGCGAGGACACGAACTGGTGGAGCAAGTGGAGGTTTAACTCCCGAGGTAGAACAGCAGTTTGATGATTTAGTAGCATCAAGGGGTCAAACAAATCCATTCGGTAATGTTGGACTTGCGAGTCAGCGAGGATTACCACAGCAAAGGTCTGCTCCTGTTGGGGTTGGTTCGGGATTGACAGAAGCACAAAAACAAAAAGACGCAGAATTAATAGCACAACTTGAAGCAGAACCAAGATCTTCACCAAGAGGTCGTGGAAAATAATTATCTAAGTAAGTATCATAATGGTAAAAGTAACTTATAAAGGAGAAACAAGAAACATTCCAAAACGATATCTTCCAGATTCTTTAAGTAAGTCTGAGAGACAAAAGCAAATCAAATCAATCTTTGAAGGTAAAGAAAGACCAAAGACAAAAGTAAAAGAAAAGAAATCAACTTGGACAACTCAGTTTGACAAAGAGTATGGAGATCAACTTGATGCGATGAAGGGTAAGAGAAGCAAAAGTAATATTGCGAAAGTTACAGGTATTCCTTTGAAAGCGATTGATGAAGTCTATAAGAAAGGTGAAGGTGCTTTTTATAGTAGTGGTTCAAGACCAAATCAAACAGCATCAAGTTGGGCAAGAGGTAGGATTTATGCTTATATTATGGGAGGTGAGAAGGTTAGGAAAGTTGATAAAGATATAACTGATAAGTATAAAGTCAAGTTCAAGCATAGAACAAAAAAATCTTAGATATATAATAATGGTAAAACTTGTAGTAACTAAAAGCAACAAGAAAGACAAAAAATTAAAAGCAGTCTTCACTTATGACGATGGTAAGACCAAAACAACTCACTTTGGAGCAAAGGGTATGGATGATTATACTTTGACAAAAGATAAAGAAGCGAGGGCAAGATATAGAAAAAGACATAAGAAAGATTTGAAAACAAAAGATTATACAAGAGCAGGTTATCTAAGTTACTATATCTTATGGGGTGATAGCACAAGTAGAACAGAAGCTATAAAGAGTTATAGAAAGAGGTTTAATCTAACTGGGTGATTACTTGATTTTTATTAAGCACAAAGTCAAACAAAGCTTTCTGGTCGGCAGTCGGGGGAGCTTGCCCTGACTCTTCTGCTACTGGTAGATAATCTTTGATTAGAATATCCCTATCTTCTTTACTATACTGAGAAGGTTTGTCGTATCTCCTTCGCCACCAACACTGGAATGCGTGATGACACGAATACCCCAAATAGAGAAGTGAAGCAGAGGCAACACCCTCCTCAATCATCTCATCATACTTACTAATGAAATTATCAGACCCTTGAACCAACTTGATCCACATACGAGTTAGGTGGTATAACTTCTTACCATCTCTATCAATATACCAAGCAGAGCAGTTAAACTCTTCTTTATAGGTTTCATAATCTACAATAATAGTTCGGTTGTTTGAAAAGTCCATAATAACATTAAGTTTCTTATTCAAAACTAAGTGATGAATCACAAAGTTCTCTTTCATCAACTTAGCATCGGCATCAAACCCTTCTTCACTGAGAGGATAGGTCTGTTGCTCTACCATAGCGAAGTTCTCAAAGCCAAACTTATTCCCAAGTTCCCAATACTTCTTGAAGTTTGCCTCAACACAATCTCCTTCGGTTTTCTCCCACTGACCCAACTGCTCTTCCTTACTTCCACAATCCAAAGTGAAACCCATTCGTCCTTCACGCTCCTCTTTGGAAAAGTTGATCTGAGCACCGAGAGTGAAGTTATCCATAAGTCTTTGTATTGCCCCTTATTTTTAGTATGATATCAAATTTATACCTACTTTCAAATTTTGGATTAAATATTCAATATTTTTTTCGTATCTATTGATATAGAATGTCAGGCGTAAAGGATGGAGACTTTGACAGAGTGACTATTGCGAGAGACTTAGGCGTAGGTTCAAGAGCTAACTTCGGGACAGCAGGACAAGTATTGAAATCAGGAGGTAAAAATAGGGATTTGACTTGGGGTAGTAATTCAGCAACTTTACCAGAAGGATTGACCGCAGGTGATAATATAACTTTCACCCCATCGGGGGTTTATAATGGTTCAGTTGCTACAACAATATCAACTACAACTCCACCCGATGGAGGCATCACAGAGTTGGTTGGTGGTGATGGTATAATAGTTGAAGATGATTCAGCAATTAAAAAAACTATTAAGGCAGACTTGAAGTCAGGTTCGGGTTTGACATTCACGAGTGGTGAGATTGATTTAGCATCAATACCTAACACAGCATTAGCAAACTCAACAATATCAGGTAAAGCATTAGGAACTAACTTAGCAAACTTGGTTCAAGGTGATAATATAACTTTTTCTACTGGAACTACTTATAATGGAAGTCAGCAGATAACTATATCATCAACAGCACCCGATGGAGGCATCACAGAGTTGGTTGGTGGTGATGGTATAATAGTTGAAGATGATTCAGCAATTAAAAAAACTATTAAGGCAGACTTGAAGTCAGGTTCAGGTTTGAAATTCACCAGTGGTGAGATTGATTTAGATGATATACCTAATACAGCATTAGCAAACTCAACAATATCAGGTAAAGCATTAGGAACTAACTTATCAGGATTGACTTTCGGAACTGGTATAACAGCAACTCCCGACCAAGCGTTTGATGGTTCAACTGCTATAACTATCACAGCAGATACAGATTCAACTTTGGTTCTCAAAGAAGGCGATGCTATTAGTATCAAAGCGACAGGTTTGGATAGAGAGATAAGTGCTAAAATTGATACAAATACTTTGGAGTTTATTGGCTCAGGGTCAAAAGAAATAGCAATCAAGAAACTTCCACAAGTATTGACTTTCGGAACTGGTATAACAGCAACTCCCGACAAACCTTTTGATGGTTCAACTGCTATAACTATCACGAGCACCGATGCTGATACAACTTTGAATCTTATAGCAGGAACTGGTATTAGTATAGCAAGTAATGGTTTGGATAGAACTATCGCCTTCACAAAGTTGGCGAATGCTTTAATAACCTCCCCGAGTGGAAGTTCTACATCAGATATAAGAATACAATACGCCCCCAACACGAGTGGTGGGGCAATTGGAACAACTTTTGATGGTTCAGAAGCAAGAAGATTTAGAGTTCGGAATACTGGTTTTGCTGTTGAGATACTACCCAACACAGATACAACTTATACGATGTATAGAAGAAGATATAGTGGAAGTCTAACTTATCCAAGACAAACGCTTGATACTTTTTATCCGATTGATACTAATTTTTATTATGATGCCTTACCAAGAATTAGCACAGAAGCAAGTGGAGACTATGAGGTTGATGTAAGTTTTTGTATGGGTGTAGACCAAGACCCATCTGTTAATGAATTAGTTTATGTTAGATTAGATACTTTTGTGAATACCTCATACCCAAATTATGTTACTGGTGTGTGCGACCCACAAGTAGCAAGTATGGTTCCGACCACAGGATTACAAAACACTATGAGATTTAATGTTAAGTTTTTAGTAAGGTTAGGTGTAGCGTCCGCTTCTTTTGGTTTCTATCCAGCAGTCGCCCAATATTCCAATACAGGAAGTGACGATAGCCAAAGTAACACAGCAAAAATATTATACGGGAGACGCTTTGGTTCTTTGACTATGACAATCAAACCATTAGACCACTGGACTGGTCAGCAAACTGCGTCAAATCCTTTTTCACTTGCGGGGGACGATTATTAATTATAACTATCTTTTTATATCTAACTATAACTTATAATGAAAAAGAATAGTTGGATACTTCACTTATACAAAGATAAAGAACATACTGATTTAGTTAAAATTATGGAGTTTGATACAATCAAAAGTATAAGTTATGTTTTGGGTATTGAGAGTCAGGTAATATCTAATTACTTTCACGGACTGATTAAAGCACGAGACATACTTGAATATTGCGTCTTATATCAGTCTATACCTTTATAATGTATTTAAAAATAATTTCTGTATAATAAACAAAGAATGTTCTACAAAGTTCAAATTACTTTCAACGATAATCTTATCCACGAGGATACTTACCGAGACTTGACTGAGATGGCTGAAAAGTTGGGAATGAAGTATCAAACCTGTGCTGATATAAGTGCTGGTAGAATAATCCCAAAGTTTATAAGCAAAGACTTCCCATTCCAACCCCAAATTAATATCCAAAAGATAAAGAAAAAACTATTATCTTCACAATAGTTATAGAATGTTTAGAAGACCACAAGCAGAGAGTTTCATAAACTATCAACTTCAAGCAAGTCTTGGTAGGCAACCATCATCAGGAAAGATCGGAATTAAAAGACGAAAGAGAACTCGTATTAAGAAACGAAAAGATAGTTTCCAACTTAGATCACAGGATATAGATAAACGCAGGTCAGTTTATAGACCTGATAGATTACTTGCTCTTCATCAATCTTCTTTGAATAATGCGACAAGAGACGCAACCGAAGTTCAAAGAGGTTTGACAGCAATAGGCACAACTATTCAAAGTGAAAGAGATACACAAGAGAAGAAAGCACTGGAACAAGCAAAGGGTAGAGTATTGACAGCACTTGCTTCAAGACTTGAAAGTAATGAACCTTTGTTTGGTAATTATCCTGCCCACAGACAACCTGATGGAATAGCCTTAGGATACAGAGAACCAAGACCTGAACCCGATAGTTTCACAAATCAACTTGAACTAACTTCGGGTGCGAGGAAAACTTCTACAAAGTATGCTTCACACAGACAACCCCAAGATTTGAATAGACAAGTTGAACCTTTGTTACAAGAAGATCCAGTCGCAGAAGAAGAACTTGAAGATATAACTGGTCAAACACCAATACCAAGAACAGAGAAACCTAAGGTTGGAAAGTTAGACCCAAACAAACTATCCGCACTTCAAGGATTAGAGTTTCAGGTAGCATCGGCTGACGACCCAAGAGTTAAACAAGCAACACAAAACGCACAAACTCAAAGGAATGTCGCAAGAGGTAAGGCACGGCAGAATCAACCACAATTAAGAGAACCGCAACCCGAACCTGAGCCAGTTGAAGAAGAACTTGAAAGAACTGAAAGTCAAAAGAAAAGAGCAAAAGCATTCGCCAAGGTTGATGATGATGATACGCCAGTATTACTTACGCAAGCAGAACCCACCAGTATAACTATTGATAAAGCAACAGAAGTTCCACCAATAGAGTTTCCAGCACTTTCAGAAGGAACAGAGGTTAGAAATCTTGATGCGGAAGGTATCAAACAAGGTTTAGCAGTAGCAAAATCAAAGGAAAGAAGGAAAACAAGAATGGCGGAAAGGTTCTCTCAATTGAGTGGTGCTATTGAAGAGGATAGATTAGCAGAGTTTGATGAGTTTGAACCAACACCCGAACCTGAGCCAACACCCGAACCAGTAAAAGCAAAAGGAAAGGTTGAAGATATTGATGAGTTTGACCAAGGTGAAGAGAATTGGAAAAAGGCACAGGAGATATTCGGTCAAGGAACAAGACAACCTAAGTTAGGAAACGCTAAAAATAAGTATAAGTTAAGACAAGGAGAGGATCACTTTAAGATTACAGATTTTGATGGTAAGTTGGGTGGAGGTAGGTTTAAAGGAGAACAATTAGTTATATCCGATCTTAATACAAGAACTGGTAATGTATTAGTTCAAAGATCAAGTATAACTAATACAGGAACTAAACCAACTCCACAAGATCAAGCAAATATCAAGTTTTCTAAACTTCAAGAACTAATAAAATCGGGAGACATTCCCATAGAAAAAATAGACCATACTTATATACACGCAGATTGATGCCCCAGTTAAAAGCAAGACCAACACCACAAGCAAGAAGGAGAGAGCAGATAAAGAACAGAGCACAGGCGGAAAGGCGAGAGAGGGCAAGGGGGAATAAGGTTGAAGTAGAACCCACTAAAAGAGTCAAAGCAAGGATTAAAAAATAATATAACTTCTATTATAAGATGCCGAGCAAAAACCCAA
>PDMW01001627.1_pt1 | contig 11535 bp, 20 predicted proteins | sample 1515511 | NCBI WGS metagenome assembly PDMW01 (sample SAMN07343023, study PRJNA328102) | Marine metagenome, whole genome shotgun sequencing project. | biome: marine; feature: bay; material: water; isolation source: viruses from water sample < 0.22 micron filtered, nuclease treated, low... ... | reverse complement strand
GGCCCAAATTCACTGTATAAAATAACAGTTTTTATTCACCTAAAATTAAACTACACTAAACACGTCAAATAAATCTAACTAATCGGGAAGTTAAAAATGCTAGGGAATCACATCTTTATAGTTACATCACTTACTTTCTTCATAATTCTAGCAATAGATAACGTGCGAATGGGCGCTAAGCTTGAAGAACTAGAAAGTGAACTAAACATACTCTCAAAAATTTACCAAGAAACTGAGAGAAAAATATTCAACTTAACAAAAGGGAAACACTAATGTTAATCAAACGCCTAGAAAGAAAAACCCATACAGTAATTCATGTTTTCGCTGAGCAATTATATTACGAATACCGTATTTATAAGCGAGACAAGGAATTTCACTTAGATGCTATTTACTTTTCAAACTATGACGACGTGAAAACGCTTGATGTTATTCGTATTCATTTATCAAAACGCGCAGCGTTTAATCACGCACAAGAAATCATTACACGCGACATAACAGGGGCAAAAGATCATGAATGCAAAATACTTCAAATTCAAAGTAATAAGTAGAAAAGCAACAATTTTCGAACGCCAAGTGGGCTTATTCCCCGCAGTGTGTAAGATTAGCGAGGAATTGGAATCTAAGCACTTTAGTCGTTTTGGTAATGTGAAAGTGGAGCTGTATCAATGCACCGCCTCACTGGACTGTGACAGCCTGCTATACACCTTTAAAGTGGACACGGCTATGGAAGCGATAAAAGTCATTGAGGGTAAATAGTTTATGCAATATTTTATGATATGTGATCTTACTAGTGGCCTATATTTTAACGGTTTGGCTAATGATTTAACTTATGACTTGTATAGTGTTGGATTGTTCAGTACACACAATGCGCACTCATTAATTAAAACGGGTATGATTGTTAAGCGCTTGCATAGATTAATACCTATTTATTCGCACAATCAAAAATTAATCAACATGAAAAAAAGGTGCAAACCATGAAAACCATATTCACCGATATAGTAAGTATTCTAACTTTAAAACTCGCTAAGAAAACGGCGAAGGAAATAGCCCTTAAAATTCTAGCGGGCGTTTTACGTGAGAGAATTAAAGCCTTCGAGAGTAAAGGTAAAATTCCAAACATTGACGAATCAAAAATTGTTGATATTGTTATCAAAGCCATTAGCGGCGAAAGACTTACCACCAAAGAGAAAAACTTTATACGCGAAACCGCGTCTACAATTATTTTAAACGGGAATAAAATATTATGAAAAATATCACACTACACGAACTACTCACCATTTTTGCTAATGGCTCAGAAGATGAAATTCTGGAAACGGTCGATTTATTTCAGGAGTCGATGCTTAGTATAGATGGCAATGAAGTTGTTGAATTCGAAGACGAATAGTAAGAAGGACGGCCCACCATCATAGCGATTGGGAGCGCTAGGTGGGCCGTAGGTGACACAATGCGGGAAACATTGTGCAAACACTATAACAATTGCTTTTTTCCCTCGCAAGCCTTATATTCGAGTTTCGCCCCTTGGGAAGGGTGAAAACGGGACGTAATAACATAACAGTGGGAAAAATTGTGGCACGTAAAAAACAAGACTATCGCGCACTTAAAAAAGAACTAAATAAATACCACAAATTTAGCTTTCCAATGCCGCGTAAAGGTAAAGATTTTACACCACAACAAAAAACCGCGATTACAAAACAGTTTAATAAACTGCGCGGTATCTTAGAAAACGAAAAGAACACAACATATATAAAGTATACCAAGGGTAAAAAGTATTCCGGCGCTGACGGTTTACGCACTAACAAGGGCGTTATTATTCAGGCCCCTGATGCCACAATTAAGCGTGATAAATTAACGGGGCGCGATATTGTTGTGCGAAAAAGCGGCCCCTACCTACTTAAAGATTACAAATTTCCACAACGGGTTTTATTAGATCCGTCACTGATTGAAAATTGGGTACAACGAATCATAGACAGCTACGGTGAACATTACGACGGTGTAATGTGGCTACGTTTAGCGACTTATAACACAAGTCGATACGAAGCGGGAATGGTTAACTTATATTTAACGCACGACAATATGCAAAGTGAGCAGGCCAAAGTGGGTTCACTCATTGGTGTTACAGTTATATATCGTTAATTGGGAACGATACACATGGCACGATCCGAAAAAAGAATCATGGCGTTAGACGCCGAAACCGACCCGTTTTTATATGGCCGCGAACCTAAGCCGTTTGTGTGGGGCCTATATGACGGTGAACAATTTAACCACTTTTGGGGTGACAACTGCAATGAACAACTTATTGAATACCTACAAGATGAGGAGGACATTATTATTTATGCACACAATGGTGGGCGTTTTGATTACTTCTTTTTGCTTGATTACCTTGACCCTGATTTATCAATTATTAACGGGCGCATTGCGAAGGCTACACTGTTTGGAGGTAAGATTGAATTGCGTGATAGCTATCTTATTTTGCCACTACCACTCTCTGAAAACAAAAAAGACGATATTGATTACCAACTCATGGAGCAAGAAAAACGAAACTATAATAAAACCGAAATAATTAATTATTTAAAAACCGACTGCCTAAGTCTATATAATTGGGTATCCGATTTTAGAAACGAATTTGGTAGTGGTTTAACGCTTGCGGGATCGGCGTTTAAAGAATTGGGAAAAACCGAATATCCAAAACAAAAAACATTCGAAAGCTATGATGAAAAATTTCGGCCTTTTTATTTTGGTGGTCGTGTTCAATGTTTTGAAACCGGCGCATTCAAAATGTCTATGGAATATGTTGATATTAATTCAGCTTATCCAGACGCCATGATGAGACAGCACTGGTGTGGTTCGCAATATATGGAGCACTTAAAATTACCTGAATTAGATCATGGCAGTTGGTTCGCGGAAATCGACGCCGTGAGTCGTGGCGCATTGCCGGTACGTGTGAATAGCAAATTGTATTTTCCAGACGATAACCAAGTGCGGCGTTATAAAGTAACGGGTTGGGAAATAAACGCGGGTTTAGAAACCGGCACCCTAGATATTCATAAAGTGTTCAGGTCATATAGACCACTATTTACACACTCGTTTGACGAGTATGTGAATAAATTTTTTGCTATGAAGCTAGAAGCTGAAAAGGGTATGGAAGCGACAAAGGGTAAAAATCCAATCGCTTACGCACAATTTAAGTCTAAACGACAATTCGCAAAATTAATGCTGAATAGTTGTTACGGCAAATTTGGCCAAGATGGTAGAAAATTTGAAAACTTTTATCTAGGTAACGCTGGGGAAAAACCTGACGATGAAAATTACAAACTCTATTCAATGTACGGTGACAAGTGGATTTTTTCGCGCCCTGACCCTGCTAATTCTTTCTATAATGTTTGCACTGCTGCAAGTGTTACTGGCTATGTGCGCGCGTATTTGTGGCGCAGTATATGTCAGTCTGAGAAGCCCCTATATTGTGATACTGACAGTATTATTTGCGGTAAATTTCACGGCCCTATTTCTGATCAATTGGGCGATTGGGATTTAGAGGCCATACCAACTGAAGCCTATATTGCACAAAGAAAAATGTACGCTATGAAGTTGCAAGACGGCACAACAAAAGTGGCGTCAAAAGGTGTGCGTTTAACTTATGAGCAAATAAAGGCCGGTGTTGTGTCTGGGCAATCAATAAGAACTGATCGTGACGCACCCGCTTTTTCTCTCAAATATGGCGCACGTTTTACGAGCCGCGAAACTAACTTTGAAAATATTGATAAAAATAGCTTGCAAAACCCACCATTAATGTGAGAAAATTTTTAACAGGTTGAGGGGCAAACTTTCCACGCGGTTTTGGAATTCTGTAAAATTGACAAAACGCGAAATATTAAGATGCTCAAACTAAACTTTTATTTTTAATTGGGAAAAATTTCATGAAACTTTCTAAAAAAATTACAGCAAAAGAATTACTTGGTAAAACGTCTGTTTTTGTTCGAGAAAATGTTGACGTTGGTGAAACCGCAAAATTGTATGCGGTTGCTGGTATCGCAAAGGGTATTGAAACTGGCGTTTCAACATTTGGTGAATGGGTAGCTTTTGTTGGACAATTCGAAGCAACTATTTATCACTCAGGCGAAATTGTTCGCGCACCTAAAGCGTTCGTACCCGAGCCATTGTGTACAATGCTAATGGGCGGGTTAGAACAAAACGACTCTATTGAATTCGCATTCGAAGTGGGCGTAACGCGCTCAGAAGACGACGACGACGGAAAAGTATCGTTTGAGTACAATGTTCACCCGCTTACTGAAGTGTCCGAAAATACAGGTATTTCACATCTCACAAAATTAATCACTTTACCCGCACCAAAAGTCGAAGCGAAAGCCGAAACAAAAGCGGCACCTAAAAAGGCCAAATAATTAGTACCTGTAAGGAGTGCGATTTTTGTCAAGAGGGGGAATTGAACACTGAAATGAAACGCCCACTTATTTGTGTTCGTTTCCCTCCAACGACGTACCCTGTCGTCACTCCCCAAGGGCTGGCCATGATCACGGTTAGCCCCCAAGTCACACCCACAAACACATGCGGTGAATTTAAGACCGAACCTAAACTAATATGTTAACCCGCTTGCGCGGGTTTTTTTATGCGTGTAACCTTGTGGCGACCTTATAAGGTTTTACACAAGGTTTTTCTTACAATTACTAGTAAATAGAAGGTGACACAATGGCAACTGGCCAATTTTTACCCGCGACCGACGATATAACAGAAGTTCATTTCGACACTGACACAAAGAAAGAGGTACCACGCACGGACGCGGAACAAAAAACAGACGATTTAAGTAGCGCGTTACGTGACGACCAAGCGAGCTTTGTCACGATACATCAAGAGCTGGGTGGTCGTTCCATTCATGTTGAGCGCATAGCCGCCGATAAATATGACGTGGGACAATTGTTGGATTATTTAGCGTCTAATTACGGTGGCGGCGATTACCGTGTTCGTGTGTATGCGAACGGTAAATTAACCGCCAATAAATTGATGAGCATTGCGAGCAAATTAAAGAAAGAAAATGAGCACACACTAAACGCACCCAATACGGGCAGTGAAGTTGCGCAAAGTTTACAGGCGTTTATGCACGCTATGGCGCAACAAAATCAGCAAATGATTGAGCTAATGCAAAACAACAAGCCTGACGAAATGGAAATGCTAAATAAAATGATGATGTATAAGCAGTTGTTTGCATCCGAAAATTCAGGCGCATCTAACGGTATCTCACAATTAAAAGAATCCATTGAAGTTATGGGTTCACTGGGTATCCAAATAGGTGGCCCCACTGAAGAGAAAGATTCGGGTTTCACAGACTTGATTGAAAAACTCGCGCCTGTAATGGGGGCCGCAATGCAACAACAACCACATCCGCAACGACCACAACGACCACAACCCAACCCGAATCAACAAAAGAGCGACAACCCTATGTTTGGTAATATGATGTTTAAAGGTGGCATAAATCTATTAATTGGTGCTGCCAAAAAGAACGCGCACACTATGACTTATGCAGAAATGATTTTCGACCATTTAGATGAAGATAAAATCCGTGAATTTATAACGGCCCCCGACGCGGCATTAAAACTTCAAAAATTCGCGCCGGAAACCGCTAAACACGCGGCTTGGTTTGATGATCTTGCGGAGCACGTAAAAGCGCAGCTAGGTATGAAGTCTAAATATTCAGACTTGTATCAAGCTGACGATGGTGTTATAACAGCGGAAACACAAAAAGCGGACGCGCCAAGTGACACCGACATACCAACTGATGGAAATCCCCAACGGGGCTAATGGGATACGTGAAACCTTGCGCTTAATGAGTAAAATTGTTAAGCGCTATAAAACCGCACCGATGGTGCGTGAATTGTCGTTAAGTCTCGTTTTTCCAATTGCTGATAAAGATTGGAAGGGTGAAGCGAACGCCATTTTTCGTTATGTCCGCGACAATATTCGCTATGTGAAAGATGTACGCGGGTGCGAGACATTACAAAGCCCAATTCAAACGCTACGTTTAATGCAAGGCGATTGTGACGACCACGCAATACTAAGCGCGTCATTACTTGAAGCAATCGGGCACCCTACACGATTTCTCGCGGTGGGCTTTAAGCCCGATTCCTATTCACACGTTTTTGCTCAGACTAAAATCGGCGATCGGTGGGTAACGCTCGAATGCACTATGAAAGATTGGAATTTGGGCCGCACGCCCGCCAAAATTAAAAACCGTATGACCCAACACAATTAAAGGTGCTTTATGTCTAGCATGTTCGAAGATGAAGATTATTACTATGAATTAGACGGCCTTTTTTCGTCAATAAAAAAAGCAGTTAGCCGCGTTACTGACGTTAAGAAAAAAGTTGCGTCAACGCTCACTAATGCCGCTAAGAAAAAAGCGAGCACGGCGATTAGTCTCGCTAAGAAGAAAGCTGCCACAGTTAAAAAAATTCAGGATTCTAAGAAGGCTGTATTAACAGGTAAGCAAGGCATTAAAAGTGCTGTTTCAACTGGCTTTAAATCTATTAAGACGGATATGGGTAAAGGGTATAGCGCAATTAAAGAAGACGTGCGCAGTACACAGCGTGAGGGCGAGGCTGCGGTTTTATCAGAAAAACAATTCGACAAACTGCAAGATTTTAAAGCTTCAGACGAATTCAAAACCGCTCAGAAAATTGTCGGCACCGCAGTAGCGACGTATTTTGGTGGCCCCATTGCGGGTAAATTAATTGGTGGCGCGTTTAGTGCCGCCGGTGCCACTGGCATTGGTTCAGCTATAGCGGCAAAAGGTGCGGCATTAGGAGCTGGCTCACTAACGGGCGCAATCGGTAAAAAATTAGTGACAACCGGCGTAAGTGAATTAGCGAAAAAAACGCTAACTAAAAAATTACAAGAACGCGCAAGCGATCAACAAAAAGCCTTTGCAGTGAAAGCGGACGCGGCCATGAAAGCGGAATTGGAGCGCGATTTAAAACGCATTGTTCAATTATCCAGCGACCCAAAAATACAGGGTAAAATGGAAGAGTTACGCCGCCAAGGTTACGGCATTCAACAAATTGAAGAAGCGTGGGCAAATTCAACGTATTTTCAGGACTTAGTACGCGCCGAAGTCCCTAAAACTGTTTACCCACTTATTTATGATGAATTACGTGCGCAAGGTTTACCCAAAGAATTCTCACAAGATCAAGCGGCCAATATGGCGCAACAAATGACAGACGAAAGCGCCACCGAAATTGCGCAGCAAGCCGGTGGTGTTGACTTGAAACAAATTTTAACTATCGGGCTACCCATTGCGGCGGCTCTTTTTCTAGGAGCATAAAGCAATGAGTACACAAGCAAAGAAAGCGGCAATTGATTGGTTTAAACAAAATGAACCGTTTATGTATAAAGTGGCGATGAAACGCATTGAGTTGGAAAATAATCAGCTAGCGGGTTGGGGCGATATTGGTGCGTCGATCGGTAAAGTGTTTAGTTCGCTGACTGACACCGTTGCGAATGTTGCGCCCACTTATTTACAATATCAACAACAAAAGAAAGTTATGGATATGCAAATGAAACGGGCCGAATCGGGTTTACCACCGGCGAATGTTGAAGACTACACACCAGCAGTAAAAATTCAGGCTGAAGTATCACCCGAGACTGAGCAAGCAATTACCCGCGTAGCGCAACAATCCATAGAAACGGGCGCGCAAAAAATGATGCCCTTTTTACTTGCCGGTGGTGGTTTAGTTGCGTTCTTATTGTTGCGTAAAAAGGGGCGTTAAGTTATGCAAGTCACCTCATACTATGATAAAGGTGTGCAAGCGCTGCGCGACCAAGTGCGAGCTTGGGCCGAAAAAGTGGTTCAACTTCACAACACTGAAGTGCCCGCCGAATTTGAAGATGAAAAGCAGGCGCTTTTAGTCTTTGCGCAGAAAATAAAACAAACGGTCGAGGGCGTTACCGGCACCATTCCAGAACTCGCTCCAATGACCGAAATTGGTTTGGGTTTATTGCCGGTCGTGATCGGTGTTGTTGGTGGTGCCGGTGCCGCCGCCGCGATCACAAAATGGGTTTTGGACTACAACAAATTCAAGTTAAAAATTCAGGATCGTAACGCACTTATTGCTAGTGGAATGTCTGCGCAAGCGGCATCAAATATTGTTGAACAAACAAGCAACACCCCAACGATGTTTAGCGAGCCAGTGAAGTTAGTTAAATATGGTGTTGGCGCTGGCATTCTTTATTATATCGCTAAAACTTTGAAGGTGATTTAGATGGCCACGGCAACACAATTAGCTGCATTAAAAAAGGCGCGCGCAGCTCGCGCAAAAAAATTGGGTAAAAAGAAAGCACCCACTAAACGTAAAACAACAACTAAAAAAAGTGTTGCTGTACGTTATGTTGTCTTCGCTAAAAAAGGTTCTGGTAAGCGTTACTATTTACAGCAAATCAATGGTAAATGGGATTTCAACACAAAAGTCCCAACTACCGGAATGCCCAAAAGTACCGCTGAAGCAAAAGGTAAACTGTACGGCAAAAAATTACCGTGCGGCTATGGTGTATTTTTAGAAAAAAAGTAGGTGCGGGGCGCGGCACTAATCCCGTGCCACGTTCCGCAATTGCTGAAGCCTCGCACCTGTATCAACAATTTACTGGGCATGAGGCCACCCATTACCAAAAAATACCACTTAACACACCGAAAGCAGCTTTACAAGTGGGCTCGTGCGATGGTATTTTATATACCACTGTGCGTGATGGTGTAACAGAACACTACATTCACAAATTTAAAAAATCCGCCCAGCCGGTTCTAGCGGCTTCATCTGATGGGAAACAGTTATTTCTCCTCGGCGGTAATTTCAACTTTACCGAACGTGGTATTGTAGACAATTAACTAACCGCCAAATAAGAGGAATTTCTCATGGCTTCATTACTAATGGTAAACCCACGCAAACGACGCACAAAACGACGCACTTCAAAAGCGGTTTCAAAACGTCGCGCACCTTCACACCGTTTGGCCGCTGTGACTACACGAAAAACGTACCGCCGCAACCCTATCCGCAAAGCCGGTATGGTAGACACTTTCACCAAGGGTGCCGTAGGTGCTGCTGGCGCGTTGGCCGTCGATGTTGCAATGTCAAAGCTTCCAATTCCAGCAAATTTACAGACTGAAATGCTAGCACCGATTACACGTGGTGTTGTGGGTATTGGTTTGGGTATGTTGGTGGCCAAAGTCGGTAAAAATAAAAAACTCGGTACACAATTGGCGGACGGTGCGGTAACAGTTGCACTTTACAGCGCTGGTAAAAGTATGATCGGGCCTAAGCTTGGTTTGGCCGGCGCTGACGATTTGATGTATTACGGCGGTGATGATTACGCTATGAATTATTACGATGACGATGATGGTATGGGTTGGAATAGTCCGGCTAACACCTACAACGACGATTTTGATTCGTAAAAATTTGACAGCGCCCATTCGTGGGCGCATTATCACAATTCATTAGGCACATTTAACAATCCTAATCAACTAAGAGTAAAATATCATGGCTGGAGTACAACGGGGCTTAAAACGCGCACCTTCCCCTCAAAGCGCATTGCAAAATTCACGAGTCAATATTTCTGGTGTTTCGGAATCAATCTGGCAACCACTATACGACTATCAAACCGCTGCAAGTGCTGGCGCAAGTACACAACGCTTTTTCCTTGTACCCCAAGGCCAAGGCGGTAAAACGTTATCAGATACCAATATGGAATTGGCCGGTCAATTACCGAAAGGCCAAGCTTTCCTTATTACTGGTATTCAGGTTGAGCTTTATCCAGGCGTTTCTATCAACGGTACTGACGCTTCTGCTTTCGCTGACGATGTTTACAACTTTTACAATGGCGGTCACTTGATCCTAACAATCGGCTCGAAGGCTTTTGTTACCCAAGGCCCGTTTATGAAGTTCCCACCAATCAATCGATTGGGTATGGATTCGAGCACAACTGTAGCAACTGATCGCTATGCGTACGCTACCGCTACAGGCCGCGAATATGTTATCGAAAATACGCTACTCGAAAGCTCACAAAACTTTAACGTGGAATTGAGCAATCTTTCTGCGTTAAGTGCTGATGCACGCGTTGGTGTTACTTTGAATGGTTACTTATACCGCAACGCTCAGTAATCTAAAGCGTTTAAATTGTGGCGCACTTTGCGCCACTTTTTTATTTATCTTTACTTGGGTATTCAAAAATGGATAACGCACTATTTAAAACATCTGTTGAAAACGGAAAACGCTACTTATACGATTACTATGTATATTCAGCGAGTTACACAGACTTAGCCGCCGCCGCAAGCCAAACGGGCCGCATTAATATTGAAGCGGATGCTGATTTTGTTGTTGAAAAAATGACGTTTTTCGCTGAAATTGCAGGGGCCGTTCAAACTGATGCGAGCCGTGTAATACCGTTAGCAACAATGCTAATAAACGATTCAGGTTCAGGCCGAAATCTACAAAATGAGCCGGTCTATATCCCGTCAATTTTTGGTGATGGACGTTTACCGTTCGTGTTACCGCTACCGCGCACCTTCCGCGCCAACTCAACAATCAGTGTAACCGCTGCCAATGTGAGTGCCGCAACAACGTACGCAAATTTACAAATCTCATTTATTGGCTATAAAAAATTCTTTATGGGTAATGCTTAAACTAGGGCAGTAGAAGACTATGAAACAGCACGCTATTGGTTCACAACACCGCGCAACGAAACAGCCTTCTATTGCTACTGGTCACACTTTCGGAAAAAACGAAAATATTGACCGAGCAAAAGTGAGCATTAAGAAAATAATTAATATCCCGCCCGCGCTTAATATGTACACCAGTACTCAGTATACAACTGTGCGAGCCAATCAGATCTTTGGTGCAAATGAGCACCGTCGATATTTATTAGTACAAAATATTGGTACAACCACCATTTTTATTGGGTTCGGTTCAACACCATCAATTATTGGCGATAATGCTATCGAATTAAATGCGGGCTTTGAAATTTCATTCGATGCTGGTTTTTGTCCAACGAATGAGGCGAGCGCAATTTCTGCCACCCAAGGTAAATTGACTATTCTTGAAGGTGTTCTGAAGTAATGAGCGATAAAAATATGCTGATTTTATTAGGTATTTTTATTGCTGCCCTAGGAGGAACTTATATGGCTTCGTCGCGTGGTGTTCGAAATAATAACCCCCTCAATATAAAATATAATGCCGCCAACGATTGGCTTGGGCAAAGTGGCAAAGAGGCTAATGGGCCTTTCGCTATTTTTGTCGATCCAAAATATGGTTTTCGCGCAGCTATGAAAATTTTTGATTCTTATGCTAAGCGTGGCATTGACACACTAAGCACAATCATCCCAACTTTTGCGCCAAAGTCGGACGGTAACGACACCGATAATTATATTGATTATGTTAGCGCAAAAACGGGTATCCCAAAAAATCAAAAAATTAATCGTAGTGATTATGTGAATTTGTTGGCTGCAATGTCGAAACTAGAGACAGGGCAAGAATGGCCACTTGAAAC
>PDMW01044029.1_pt1 | contig 11561 bp, 9 predicted proteins | sample 1515511 | NCBI WGS metagenome assembly PDMW01 (sample SAMN07343023, study PRJNA328102) | Marine metagenome, whole genome shotgun sequencing project. | biome: marine; feature: bay; material: water; isolation source: viruses from water sample < 0.22 micron filtered, nuclease treated, low... ... | reverse complement strand
CCCAAAGATTTCGTCGCAGACACATCTTCTTCGGCACCTCCCCCCAAGGTGCCGGACGATGACATTCCGTTTTAATCCTCCCAGACGGTTTGTCTAACTGGGGCTGAGAGACTGTGAGTATGCCCGACGTAGATCGTCGCCGCGCTCGGACTTTGTTAAACTCAGCCCCTTTTTTTAAGGAACGACTATGGATATTACTGCGCTTATTACTGAGGCATACGCCAAAGAGAAGCGCGGTGAGCCGCGCCAATACATAGGGGCAAGTGGTATAGGCCAGCAGTGTCTTGCAAGTATCGCGTATTCGTATCGCGGCTACCCTGACACCGCACCCGAACCACAACTCAAACGCATTTTTCGTGATGGACACAAGATAGAATACGATGTCGTGAAAGACATGCGTAAAGCGGGTATGCACGTAATGGAGACTGACCCGCTTACGGGTAAGCAGTGGCGGTGGACGGGCTATGGCGGCCTTGTGATGGGTAACGCTGATGGCCTGATGGAGATTGAGGGCGAGACTTACGGCGTCGAGATCAAGTCGATGAACATGGCGAAGCACCAAGAGTTTGTAAAGAAGGGTGTCAAAGGTAGTCACCCTAGTTACTACGATCAGATGCAATTTATGATGGGCTTGTCTGGCATACGCAAGTTTGTACTGATCGCGTACAACAAAAACAATTCTGCGTATCACCACGAGTACATAGACTTCGACGACTTTCGTTGGGCCTACCTCACGACTAAGGTCGAGGATGTTCTTGAGAACAGGGCCACACGTATTGCGACTGACGAGAGCGACTGGCGTTGCAAGGGATGCTTCAAGCGTGATGCTTGTTGGAACGGTTCAGAACCGCCTGAAAAATCTATGCGTACCTGTGGCAATAGTCGAGCAGACAACATGGGAAATTTACATTGCGACGAGTGTGATGGCAGCACTTGCACAAACTGGAAACTCTACGAGCCGAGGCACAAATGAAACTACGCGCCAAGAAAAAACAGATCATTGAACTGCAACACTTAGCCAACAGCGTACAAACGCGCATCGCAGACTTGGAGTGGATGATTGCATTTGGCAATGACCGTCCTAGCAGCGAACACACGGCATTATCTGACCGACGCAAGGCTTACGATAAACTTAAACATATTCGTCGGGAGATCACCGACCTATCTAAAGAGGTCGTCGATGATGAAACCTAGACTGATTGCTTTTGCAGGGCCGATAGGCTGCGGCAAGACTATATGTGCGGAATACTTATGTAACTTTTATGGCTATACTAGGATCAAGTTCGCAGGGCCGCTGAAAGCTATGCTCAAGGAACTGGGGCTGACGGACGCACACCTTGAAGGTGCGCTCAAGGAGCAGCCTTGTGATATTTTGGCAGGGAAAACACCGCGATGGGCAATGCAAACACTGGGCGTCGAATGGGGGCGCGATCTTATAAGCGACAACCTATGGGGAAACGTGTGGGCGCATCGCGCCAAGCAACTTCTGCTAACGCAGCCAGTCGTGACAGACGATTGTCGGTTTCAGAACGAGGCCGAGCGGGTGCAATCAATGGGCGGGATGGTGGTACGAGTGCTACCGCCGGACAGCCACTCGACAGGAACCGCCGCAACACATAGCAGTGAACAGTACGACTTCGACGTAGACGCGACGATCAAAAATCCTGGGGATAATTCTTTGCATAAAGCCTTGGATTTCCTTGTGTGCGGCAAGCCAATAAGTTAAACTATAACAGTGGGTTGGCCTAGACGCAGTTGGGTCGAACTTTGTTTTAATCGCTGACCCACACGACCCTTCCGGCTAGGTTACGCACTGCGACGAAGGGTCAACCTAACCACAGCCAGACGCCCGCAAACATACCCGCGACTAGGGTGACAAACAAGACGACAGCGCATGTCATTTCTATTTTGTTTCGTAGTTCTTCTTGGCGTCGCGCTTCTTCTTCTATTCTTTTCTTCTTAATCTCGCCCCTCACTTTTAACAGGGCGTCCCACGCATAGAAACCGCGACTAGCGATCACAGCTTTTTTTAGTTCGATCTCTAAGTCGTTGCACTTTTGTTGAGCGGCGTAAGTTTCGAGAGCTTCTTCGTTGATTGATTTGCCAGACCGCTTCTTCTTTTTTTTGTGGCCGTCTCTGACCTCGTCGATGGCCCCCCACATCTTACCGATGTCGCCCATCATACTGTGGGCATCCTTGCCCAGCTTCACACCAGACTTGATGGCGGCAAACGCCGCCACCGCTACTGATATGGGTTCCACAACTTAGCCTTTATTACGCTTGTTGCGAGCCTGTATCTTGCGAATGATGTCTGCCGCTTCTTTGCTGACCGTCGAGGGTATCGGTTCGTTGGTCGTCTTCTTGTGTGACACCTCGTTACTTACACCCTTGTCTGGCAATGGTGACAAGTGAGAGCCAAGGCTGTGAACTTTTCCTTTGCCTTTGCGTGGTGATGACGGGGCCATCTTCCAGAAGTGATCTTTATTATTTACCTTGCTGCCCATTTTAGTCTCCTATCAGCCAATCTTCTACATCAAAACAAGGACATGCCTTGTTGCTCCACTCATTGTGTCCCGAAATTTTTGAAATTTTTGGGTGAGCTTCCTTCAAGTCTGCGATCAGATCACGCAACGCAACGTCTTGCTCATAGGTATAGTTTTCCAGAAACTCGTCGTCGGCTTGACCGCCACGACCACCAAGTAATGTGATGCCTATAGAGTTTTTATTTCTGCTACGGCAATGCGCCCCGCTTCGTTCGACGGGTCTGGCCGAACCGACTTCACCTTTGCGATTGACTGCGAAATGGTATCCGCAGTCTGACCACGAGTTGTCTTCGACGTGCCACCGCGTCAACTCTTTGACAGCATCCTCGACTGGCCTGTCTTCGTACCACGACTTACGTGTTGCGGTGCAGTGAATGATGATTTCGTCGATGTGTCTCATCGGCTTGCTCCTTGATCTGTTTTTTTTGTCTCTCGATTTCGTCGCGTTGTCTTTCAAGCTCGACGAACTGCTTGTCGATTTTACTAAGTTGGGGAAACTCCACGACATTGTTGTTCCAAACAGACGAAAACTCCCCGTCGTTCGACGTGTCATAACTCACCGACCTTTCCCGAAGTAGCTAGTCGCGCCACGTATTCCGAACGACGCAGCGACGCAGCACCCCCATGTGTAGATGAACCAGTCGGGCGCACGACTAAGAGCCTCGAAGCCATCGAAGACTATGGCCTGTCCCCGTGGCCCGCAGAAACAAAGGATCATGGGTATCGACATCAAGCCCAAAATATATTCGTCTTTAAAGCTGTGCTTCGATCCCTCGGCCATGATCTTTTCCCAGTTAGCTTCCGACTGGGCTTGGGACATAAGTATCTGTGATTTGGCCTCGGCCTGCGTTACTTTCATCTTAGTCTCGGCGGCCTTAGTATCGACCTTGCCTTGCAACCATGTGCCAGCCAAGTTTGCCAGTGGGCCAATGAGTGCTTGTATCATTTCTCATGCCCCACCCATGTTGCGAAAGCCCCCGTCATCGCGCCCGTTACGACTGACACGACTGCCGCATGTTGCGACGAAAGAGTTTCGGCTGTGATGGCAAATTCGATGACGCGAATGTAGACTATCGTCATCACCAACATCATTAAGCGAGGCATAATTTTCCACGCCAAAATCTTTTCCATTGCTACCGTCATTTTTCAAATCCCTCTTTTAAACCATCCATGATCTCTTTGACCGTTGGGCGGCGTTTAGTGTTGGGTGCGTATCGACATTGAAATTGACGTGGACATTCAGTGTAGGAGAACGAAGGGTAGTGATATGCCGTCGTCCGATTTGGGCCGAGATAGATGCACACCATCTCGCCCTGAATTTCTGTTCGCTTGGCAAGTTGGCAAGTAACATAGTCTGGGGTAGCCAGCCCCGCGACTAACGTAAGGGTGAAAAGCATTAGTCAAACTTCCCACCGAATTTTTTAGAGTTGAAGTCGCTGCTGCCAAAGCTGCCGCCAAACCCACTACCGCCGCCGCTGCTTCTCCCGCCCGGTTTCTTGGCCTCGCCGCCTATAGCATCGACTAAGTTTTCTCGACCAATAGGCCCACCGTAGATACGACCAAGCACAGGCACCCGACCAAACACGTCGCGCAAGGCTGTCCTGACTTTACTGTTCGGCCCATCTTCTTCGTCTGAGAAATAATTGTTTGCGGCTTGGCCCGTGCCTGCCAGCACGTTAAAGCCTAGCTCGGCAGTACCGACTTGCGGCCCAAAGATGCCTGACATTGTACGGACAAAGCCGTACTTGCCGTTGTCGAGTTGTGCTGCTGAGTTATATAAGAACTCACCAATAAGACCCATGCCACCCACAGCAAGCACGCCATCAAGATACCAGCCTAACGCTGCATCTAAGTCATCGCCTTCTTTTATGCCAAGAGTTTCTGACAAGCCCTCACGGTTCTTTACAAGCGAGCGTTTGCGTAACTCGGCAGACTTCTCATCTTCGCCGCCACGCCTTTGCACAAAGTCTTTTACGCCCACTGACACCGCACCCATGCCTACGCCAGCCGTTAGCATGTAAGTCATGGGGGCTACGTTGCCTTGCTTGAACTCATCTATGATGTAGCCTTGCAGTTTCATCATCAGCATCGGGAACAATTTGAGTTGGAACATTAACGATCCCCAAGGCGTCTGGCCCCAGAGCGGCACGTCGTTCGGGTTCGGTGTAAAGATTGCCTCGTTTGTGAAACGTAGCATCGCCATCTGCACTTGCATTTGTACCGCTTCGTCTTTGGGGATCATGTCAATGCGGAATGAATTATTCGCTAAGAAATCGTGTGGCGCGTTTTCCCCAGTCAACCCATAGCGTTCTAAATACCTGACGGCTGTTTTATAAGATCGGCTATCAGTCTTGCCCTTGCGTTTTAGTCGCATGGCCCTGTCAATTTCAGACTTAAAACTTTCAAAGCCGACTAGGCTTGCGACTTCACGCATGGAGTTTGTCCAAGGGGTGAGTAACGTCGCGTTAAAAAAGGCGTTGGCAAACTTCTGGTTGCCGTCGCCAGACATATGCACCATTCGTTCGTGCATTAAGTTGTCGATCCCGACGCCAATGTTTTTAGCGGCTGCTCGGTACGACGGGTCTGTCATGTATTTAGACCACGTTCTAGCAAACGCTCGCATGTTACCACTGCGTACCAGTGGCAGCGCGACGTCAGGTATCGACGTGAACGTAGTAAGTCCAAGCAGCGATACGCTAGTAAAAGACTTGAGCACGCGGCTAATTTTATAACGTGCTTCTTGACCCGTGCCGCCGTCGATTGGCTTCTTGTTCAAGACGTCCATCATCTGCCGCATTTTTGCGACTGTTGATGATGGCGGCCTGCCGTTTGCAAAGTCTATGCTTGCATTTACTACAGCCTCGACACGCTTTTTAAACTGGACATTGCCCTGACCATCTCTACCAGCCCGCTCAATCAACATATTGATTGCAGCCTGTTTATTTTTCAAGTTGGTCTTAGGATCGCCTAGCATTGTTTTGAGCTTGCGCGTTAAGGCACTGGCTTCGTCGTGACCCATCTCAATGCGTGGGATCACAACGTCGCTCACATCGGCCATGCCGCTTTCTGTAGACACAGGTGAGCTTGGGCGGTAGTCGGCTCGCAGAATTGACACGGCTGCGTCCATGCCGTTTTCCGCTACGTCTACATATGCGTCAAAGGCGTGGCCGTTTACGCCAAACTGTTCAGTCAGTACGCGCTTGCGAATTGTGCGGTCGTAGTATTTAGCCAGTATCCCTTGCAAGTCTTGCACAAGGAACTGATCCATAAAGTCAAAGTCTCCGGGCTGTAAGTTTAGCACACGAGCGGCAAAGGGATTGTTGGACAGGGCTGCTTGCAAGTCACTGTCTATAGTTGGGTCACTGCCGCGAGTTAAAGTCGTGGCTATCTTGTCAGCCACGTCGCCTAGATCAGACGTGCTCATTCTGTTTGCAGGGTCAAAGTCTGGCGCGTTTTGCGACTGGCGCAGAAACTCTACTAGCCCTTGTCTAAACCGATTTGGGTTTGCGAGAATTGCCTCGCTGTCCCAAAGCTGCGGTACGTGGAAGTCACCGCCTAGTTTACGACTATCGCCAACTTGGATACCAAGCTCGCGCATTTTGTTGTACTCGTCTGCAAATGCGGTGGCGATTTCTAAAGCCACCTTCCGCTCTGGAAGACTTAACTTGTGTACGGCAGCACGACCGCGACGCAACGCTTGTATAATGCGCTTGTGGCTGGCTGGCTGGCCTACGTCGAGCGCACCCATAGCAAGCCCACGATTGCGCCTGTTCCAGCGTTGGAAGTTATTACCAGCATCAGGCAAGTCGTTTAGTTTTGCCATGATCGGCTGCAATCTACGCGCCAGCAATGCGTCGTGCTTCTCAAACGTACCGCCGCCGTTCATTGGCTTGATCTGGTCGCCAAACCAATTAGCCCCTAGCTGTCGAAATAAACTAGAATTTTCTCGGAAGAAGTTTTTGACCGACGACCACTTTGATACTTTCTCTACATCATCGCCGTCTAGTTTGTGCTGCTTAAAAATCTTCTTGGTTACTTTTTGCAATGGTGCAGGCACACCCATGCGTCTAACCTCACGCGCCACGCCGACGTAAGATGAATTGTTTAGTCGGCTATTTTGAACAGCCATTTCCTCGACGACCTGACCAGTCACTTTTAAGTCGCCACCAAATTGTTCGCCTTCAAAATTCAGAGCGTCGGTTGCTTCAAAGCTATTAGCTTCTTTAACCATGCTGGGGTCAAAGACTATGTCGCCGTCGTCTGAGGAGATAGCGTCGTAACCCAAGCCTTTAAGCATTTTGTTAAATTTAAGTCGGGCGTCTGCTCCATCTCTTGCTGCGCCAGATGTAACTAAAAGCCCATCACGACTGTTCGTAAAGTAGTGATACATAACGCGGCCTGACACTGGCTCGGAAAACATATCTACTGCCGCTTCAACCGCTTCACCGTCCAGCATTTGTTGATCTGCCATCTCTACGATAAAGTGCCTAGCCGTGCCGTCACTGCTGTTGCCATCAATCGAATACATCTGGCTCGACGTAGCATCAAAAGGTGCGCGTATGCGTGCAAACACTGGGGCTACTTTTTGATCGACTGAGTTTACCGTGCGGGCCAGTATCTCCCACATGCTGCGTTCGATTTTTAACTGGCGGTCAAGCAAACGCCGCTGATCAAACGACGGGTTTGCCACGTTCGACAAGTCTCTAATAGTTTCGCGTGCGTCCAGAATAGTTTTTTGCATAGCGTCTACATCAGCCGCTATCGACTGCGTTGTGTCTGCACGCAAAATGTCGTCGTTAATTTGCTGGCTTAATTGTTCCGCGCTGTAATCTGTGTCTACGTCTTTAGGTTTCTTGAGGTACACCCCGTCGCCATAGCTACCGTTTTCTGTAATCGTCACGCCTCTCACTGCCCTGTCGGCTGAGACATTAAACATAAAGCTATCACGCAAATTCTCATCTGGTCTTAGCCCAACAAAGTCGCGCACTGCGTTGTCTAGTCTTGGCGTAACTGTTGCTAAGTATGAGTTTGCATACTTGCCAGCCACCGATGGATGCACCAAAGTCACGCCCTCTGGGTTCACAACCATTCCAAGGATTTCGTGCTTCTCGCGCTTTGACTTGCCAAGATCGGCAGTCACCATACGGCGCACTTCCATCTTACGTTCTGCTGGGCTTTGCGGCTGAAACAAGATGCCGTCTAATATTTGGACTGCCTCATCGACTTGAGCTTTCAATGCTTGCTGCATCTCCGGCTTGCCGCTGATAGAAAAACCTTCCGTAGTCGTAAAGTCTCTAGTCGTCATGCGAGAAAATTTGTCTTTATATATTTCGACTGTTTGATCTGGCAAAGCTAATATAGCTTTTTGCTCGCTGGGTGATCGCAATGCGAATGTAATGCGGTACAACTTGTTAAACAAGATGGTGCGGTGCCTCTCTACCGCGTTGTCGTATGCGTTAGAGGTTGATATGTCTGCATTGTATTCACTAAACCTTGCGCGAATAGTGTTGATCTTCTGTATTTGGCTTGCCATTTCACGTATGCTGTCACGCGCTGCGTTGTAAGCTGCGCCTTCGGGCATTACGTCTTTTTCTTCGCTGTATAAATCTCCAAACTCATCGGTGTAGCCTGCGTCTGCTTTTCCTGACACAACTGCTAAGTCGTACTCGTTAATGTTGACTGCTTCCTCGTCAAACTTTTGGTCTGCGCCCTCAACACCTTTTACTTTTCGCACAATTTTTATAAACAGATCGCGGGCAATAGCCTGTTCTGTTTTGTCCATGCCGCGAACAGTTACTTCCACAAACGATGACACCGCAGGGGTCAACGGCTCAGTCGATATTTCGTCTGGTGCGTTAGTCACAGTTGCACCGTGCTTACGACCGTAGTCTATCAAGGCTAGATTAAACTCAGTCGGGTCAGCTTCTAATGCTGCCATAAGTTTAGACTTCAACCCTTCGTCTGTGCCTCTGAGTATTACAAGCAACGGGCTGTCGTCTGCTTCTAGCTGTGCCAGTTCAGCACTGTTGTCTTTTGTTGTGTATGTGACCCGCTTTTTTAGCTCGTTAATAGTTTGTGCCAAGCCGCCTAAGTTCTCTGCGCCTTCCGCTAAGTCGGCGTTGTGCAAAGCGTTGGCAAGTTGCTCTGCGCTGGCATACGCTTTTGCCCGTGGCTTTGCGTCAGCTAAGATTTGTTCTTCGCCTACATCACGCCAGTCTATCCCACGCTTGGAAAGTTCCTCGACGATCTCTGTGACCGCTCGTTCCATAGCCATTGTTTCGCGGTTTTGTTTAATGGCTGCGTCTCTGTGCATTGCAGACTTTGGTGACAAAGTTTCGACGTATGCCGCGCCAGTGTACTCGTCTATAGCTATTCTCTTGCGAGCCGTTCTGGGCATTGTGCGTTTGAACATAGCAGAGTATTCGCCAACTGCTCGCTGCATTGCGATTTGCAAGTCTGTTGAAAGCGCGTGCAGCGTGTCTACTACTGCCTCGTCTAAGCCTTCATACGCCGACTTGCTTTGCGTAAGCATACGCTCGTACATAGTCTGAACGTCTCGCGCAGTGCCAGTCGTCATCTCTGCGTTGATAGCTTCGGACTGTGCTACGTCAGTCGGGTTCTGCCCTGCTAAGGTTTGAGCCACTTTGCTGTCAGCTTCTTTAGACCTCAAGTCTTTTAAAAACCCGTGAATTTTAAACTGAGCCTGCATGATGTCTTCGAGAATAGACTTGTTGCCTACTTTCTTTCTCGCAACGTCCATTGCTTGTATGCGGGCGGTGCCGCTAAATGGATTGCCCGGTATTCTCCTGTGAAATTCCTCGCCTTTGACGCCGCCGTACTCACCGTAAATTTCCTTAGCTATTTTTTCTAGCTCAATAGCCAGCGCAAAACTATCGCCCATACCGCGTGGGTTAGCCATTTTAGCTATCTGCAAGCTGCGTATGCGCTCGTCGAGCGCGACCATTTGCCTAGCCGCAAATTGCGCGGCAGGCATAACATCTTTGCCATACCTGTACTGGCTGTCTTTGCCGTGTTCGGCGCCCATCTGTTCAAGACCAGAAAACTTAGACGGGCCTCTTGTTGGCGTGCCAGTAAGCGGGTCGATTTCTTCATCAGGCAAGAATTTTTTAAACACGTCTGCTAAGTCGGGGTCTACGCTAAAGGTCGCTCGCCCTGTCAGCCAGTCAAACAATGCCTTGCCGAACTTGCTCACCTTGTGAAACACCTCGACTAAAGGTGAACCCGGCACACGCAAAGCGTCTGTTTGCAAAACGTAACCTAAAAACTGATTGGCAAAAAATTCCTGCGGGTTTGCCGCTGCGTTGTTAATTAACTTTTGATCGACTAAGCCACGGCTCAAAGCATCGAAGTCTAACGTGTTATTGTCGTCATAGTATTTCTCCATCGACGACCAGAATTTTTGCTTGTCACCTTCGTCGAGAAGGTTGTCATAGACCCAATGCCCCATTTCATGCACTAGCTCCATCGACATTGGAGTGGCACGCTCGCTGCCGATGACCTTGCTTCCAACATCTATTCTGATTTCGTTGGTGTTAGGATCGAACGCTGGCCCGTCTGTAGACTTTTTAAGTAGGGGCGCACGGCCACCATTGTACGCTGCTATTCTTTCCAAAAAGTCTATGGCTGTTTGCACTTCGCGCTGTGAGTACCCGTCAAACATTGAGCGCAGTTTGTTCACTGCAAAGCCAATAGTCGTGGTTGGCTTCTTGATGCCGTTCGGCACGTTAGACTTTAGAACCCTCGCTACGGCTGCTCTTGCAGTCGAATACTTCTTTAAACCTTGCAGCGATTTTATTTCGCCCTGCCAGTCAGTCGTCTCAATGCGTTCAGCGTAGTTGATTAAGTCTCCTACTGTTTCTAAATTCTCGCCAAACTGTGCAAAAAACGCTTTGTCTTCGTCAGTGATCGTCAGTTGCTTGCCAGCTACATCTTCAAACTTGCTGGCCCTGTTCTCGCGCTTGCGATTGCTTTGCTGCGTGCCGCTCATGCCACGCTTCCCTTTGGGTACGTCATGCCCAATCAAAGCCTTGCCATTCTGGTCAAGGAAAATATCGTCCAAGTTCATTGGGAAGAATGTTTCCTGTGCGGTAGAGCGGCCCCCGCCTGCCTGCACATGTCCGATGACGTACTTGACGTCAGCACTTTGGCCCAACACATCGCTAACTGTTTGCGGCTGGCGGCTGGCACCTTTGCCTTTCATCCCTGCTACTCGCACTATGCCAGCTTTTTTTACTCTGCCGCCTGCGTCAAGAAACTGGACTGCAAGTTGCCGACCGTCTGGCAAGTCTATAAAATCTGCCTGCGTCCAAGTCATAATATTTTCTGGGTCGCTTTTTACAGGCGGGCTTACTTCAGGTGCGTCGTCTGCCTCAGTCGCGTTAGTCGGCTTTTCGTTTTTGTAAGTCTGAGTTTTAGTGTGATCGACTTGCGTGTGCGGCAATCCCTCTGCTGCTGGGTTTACCGCAAACCTCTCACCCTTAGACTGTGTTTGGATGTCTTCGATCTGGCGTCTATAAATTTGGACAAGCTGTTTCTTTAGTTCACGCGCACTTGTGAACGCTACTTTAAAACCGTCAGGGTGCATGATGGACGCGCTGCCATCTTTTGTCTCAGTGTACCGACCTAAAACTTTGCCGTCGATTTCCAGTCTTACTGAACCGTCTGCTTTTTCTCGGTAATACCGAATGTCATTGTTTAGATCGACTTCGATGCCAGACGGGGTAGTCGCTATAATCGGTTTGTTTCTAGTGCCAGCAGGCTTAGTGTTAGTGGGCTTTTGTGTGGAAAGCTCCTCTACTTTTTTCTGCAACTCGACTATCGCTGCAAACAACTCAGTCTGCGAAAGCTCGCCTGCCTGTGCTTTTGCGGCTAGTTCACGGTGGTCTACGACCACAGCGTTCTTGGCTGTTTGCTCTACTGCAATTTGGTTTGCTTGGTTGTTCACACGCTCGCGCTGCGCGGGCGTCGGATCACCACCAAACAAATAATCGTAAGCCG
>PDMW01007729.1_pt1 | contig 11589 bp, 6 predicted proteins | sample 1515511 | NCBI WGS metagenome assembly PDMW01 (sample SAMN07343023, study PRJNA328102) | Marine metagenome, whole genome shotgun sequencing project. | biome: marine; feature: bay; material: water; isolation source: viruses from water sample < 0.22 micron filtered, nuclease treated, low... ... | reverse complement strand
TTAGTAGCTGCATCCGTATTAGATGTAGGCGTACCTACGTTGTTGATGATACTACCACCAGCATCCCACCGATTGGCGGGTGTTAGTGTAATTGAATCATTAGAAGTATCAATAGCTTCCTGTGCTGCGTGGAAGACCTGAATATTACTATCATCCAAGTCTTCTTCAGTAAGTACAGAGCCAGAGGCAAAGTCAATAGCACGTGCTGTCAAACTAGTAGTACGTCTGACCTGTACCAGTGAACCAGATGCAACAGGAGATGTTAGCTGTACGCTAGAGCTAGAAGGAAAAGTTAGACCTGTCTGAGCCACACCATCTACTGTTACACTAATCTCAGACTGAGCAGTAAATGTAAAAGGGATACTAAAGGTATCCGTAGTATTGTTTGTTGGTTGGTAATTTTGATATGAAAAAGCCATGTGTTTTCCTATTAATTTGCTAGTTCGTTAGCAGCTTGGTTTAGTAATGATCTTGCTCCATACAGTGAGGACATAGGTAGTAGTCTTAGTAGGGAACGTATTTCGGATTCAGTCATATCGCCCTCTGCTATTGCTTTACCTGAGCCTAGTATCTTTTGAAGAATACTTATAGAGGCTGGGGTAATAGCATAGTTGTTGCCATCCATAGCACCTGTAGTAACATCAAAGATAAGACCAAAGGTAGATGCTGCGCCTATCTGACTGAGTGCGCCTTCTACCAAACGTCCTGTAGATAAGTTTTCTTTAATGTACTTGTCTCTATCACCACGGCCTTCTGCATTAAGATATACACGTCCTGTATACATAAGGCTACCCATGAACACAGAACTAAGTAAAATCTTAGTAACAGTAGTAGCATCCCCATTAAAGGCTCTTACACCTAAACGCATTGCCTGTTGTTCCATGGCTGCCAGTGGGAAACTAAGGAACTGAAACACAGTCTTACCCCACTCACTACGTAAGAAAGCATTGGTAGAACCTATACTCATTTCCTGTACGTTTTGCGTGGTGTCACGGTAAGCAGCTACTTGAAAAGCATCTAAGGCATCCTGTGCATTTGCATCCCAGTTTTTAGTATTTAAACTTTCAATAATTTTCTTATCTTTATCTTTAAATGTAGAGTGTTTTAAAATTTGACCTCTAATTTTTAAAGACATATCAGCATCAATACCTAACTGCTCTAACTTAATCTTAGAGAAAGGGTTGTCATTCTTACGTGCTGCCCTAGCCCATGCTGTAGCAAAGTTTAACATAGACATTCTACGTAATCCAGCAGTAACTGGTGTTAGACCAGAAAGCAATGCTGTTGCTTCTCTTCCTCTACCTAACCATTCATCTGTTTTAGTGATCTTTGCATCATCTGTTATATCCATAGCGTCACCTTCAAAACGGCTAACGCGAGTGAATTTTCCAGTAAGCACATCAGTCCCAAGTCCAGTCAGTTCCTCTAATTCTCTAATCATAGCATTATCAAGTTTACCGTCAGCAGCAACCTTTATCATATTACGGTACTGCGGCATACTTCTAAGGAGAACAGGCAAAGAGTTTTCCATAAGTACGTTAGTCAATTCCATGAGTGCTGCCATCCCTGACATACCCATGTGCATCATAAAGCTTACTTCACGTGTTCTACGTAGTATCTGCCTAGTGCCAAAAGCTGGATCACCCGCCTTAAAACCTAAGCGTCCTGTAATGCCATCATACATAAACTCAAGAGCTTCGATTTCTTTATTAAGAGTATCGGCGTTCTGATTAATTGTTTGAGCTTCATTACGCATCTTAGTGATAAGGCTTTCTAGAGAACTACCCGCATCATTGGTATCAATACCATTACGAGCTAGTCCAATAGCACCTGACATCTGAAAGATGTAAGCGTTGCTTAAGTTCTCAATATCTTCTTCCAACAGATCAGTAAACTTTAACTGCTCTATAGAACCATCATCAAGACGCACATCAATAGATGTGTTTTCATCTAGGAGTAAGCGAGGACGAGAACGCTTATGTCCCTTAACTCTTGTGTTCTTTGTAAGGGTGTCTATAAGCTGATCTATCTGAGCATCAGGGATGTTCTCATCCTGCATGGCTTTACGTAGGTCTTCCATGTTAAACTCAAAAGCTCTGTGCATGGATGTAAATCTACGTGAAAGGACTGTCTTAGTATAACCACGTGCCATATCACCTATAACATCAGGTGCTAAATTCTTATCAATGTCAGGCTGTGCATTACGGATAGCTTTCTCAACTAGCTCCGTTACTGCTACTTCTGTCTTATCACCAAACTTAGTACGCAGTGAGGAGATACGCTCATCACTAAACAAACGTGGTAGGTAGTTAGGTTGTTTATCTAACACCCCTGCTGTAAAGCCACCCACGTTATGCTTAATAGCCATCTCACCTAGCTCTTTCTGCTGCTGCATAACTTCCTTAGCAACCTGACGTACCTCAGGGTCTATAGCATCGTCAAGACCCCCACGTATTGCACGTGATACTAGGATGTTAAAGTCTGTTAAGTCTCTACCAGTACGCTTAGACCAGTTCTTGCGATTAATAAACAAGCTTCTGGAAAACTTACTACGGTAGATATGCTCAAGCATTGCCTTGTATTCTGAGGCTGATGCTCCTACAACAGTGCGGTCTACGTTACCTGAGCTATTAAGGCCAAGCCTATCAGCAGCAGCGCGAACAAAACCATTCTCTGAGTTCTTGGTGAGATTGAAGACAGATAGTCTCTTACGTAGTGGGGCAAGAAACGTGCCGCCAAGCTGTTTAGAAGTAGCTCTGGCTTCAGCCTCTGTAATCTCTCCAACAGACCTTGGAACATCTGTAGCATCCACATCATCTAAATCTCCCCTGCGTTCCACTTCAGCAATGATACGCTCTGTAAGTCGGTCAACATTGTTAGCATCATAGAAAGCTTTTTCATCAGCCGTAAGTTCTTCACCTAGTGCTACCTTCTGTGATAGCTCCTGCACCTTTCTATTTCTAGCAAATGCAGTAGTAACACCACCTACAGTACCACCCAGTACACCGCCAGTAAGACCAGCAAGGAGTACATCCCCGCCTGTAATGTCATACTTTAACCTTGCACGGATTGCTTCAAAGGCCGTTGCTTCACCTGCTCCAACAACCGCACCAAGTTTAGTAGCACGGTAGACGTTGTAGCCACGTTTAGCTGTAAGACCAGCAGCCGTAGCTGTACCAGTAAGGGGTGCAGCAGGGCCACTAGCAGCCGCTACAGCCGCTGTGGTAGCACCGATAGTGGCAAGCTCTGTGGGGTCAAACATAGCGGCTAGAACGGTAGCTAATGTACCCTTCCAGCCAGCTTGTTCTAGGTCTAACCTGTTCCGTTGAGTTATCTGAAAGTCCTTTGACATCTGCATAGCATAGTCATAGCTAACATCCTTAGCAGCCTCAAGGACTTCTTCAATAGCCTCAGGACTATCCAAAGTTCCTACCAGAGCGTCAGTTACCTCTGGTGTCAGGTTTTTTACAGGTTGCTTGGCTATCTCAGTAAAGCGGTAACCGTTGCGTAGAAGAGTAGAATCAATATGCTCTTCCTGTCTAGCTGTGGAAAGAAGATTGAGGAAACTAACATCCTTGTCAGTCTTCAATGCCTTCTCTCTTTCTGCTCTTAGTGTAGCTTCAGAGACAGTAGGTACAATCGGAACAGGTTGTACATCTGTTACACCGAAAGCTCTAGCAGTTTCTTGAGAGAGTTCGTCAGCCATAGTTTTTCCTTTTATCCAAAGATATTATCATACATGCTAGTAAGAAAGTTCTTAGCTTTCTTTACAGTTTTTCTAGCGTATACACCTGCTTTTAGTTCAAGCATAGATGGTAAGCTTTCAGTAGGAATATCAGATGCGTTCTGTACTCTTCTGAAGTTTACTTCTTTTTCAGTCATATTATAGGATGACATAGTTACCCTATCACCAGTGTTACCACCAATAAAGAATACTTCATCGCCTTCTACTTTAACAACAATACCTACGTGACCATAACCTAACTTAAACTTTTTACGCTCATCTTTAGTATGTTGTTTAATCATAATATCACCAGCCTTAACTTGTGTAGGTTCTACTTGAGTTCCTACCTTAGTGTAAGCCTTGGCTCTTATTTGGTCAAACTTGTCAGTACCAAATAAAGCTTTGGTGTCTACTCCAGAATCACGGAGAACCTGTGTTAAGAACGCAGCACACCATGCCTTATTAGTAGCAAACTGTTCTGCTGTTTCTTGGTCAGGGTTCCAGTTACCTACAGATGTCTCAAAGAAACCTTTGACAGCCTTTGCACCCTCATCTGTGTTCTCATCAATACCGTAGTATTTATAAGCAGCATCAGCAGGGTTTTGAGATAGGGCAATATCAACAACAGCAGAAGCTGTTGGAGCATCCCCTACATTTAACTTTTCTGCCTCTGGAATAACATCAGTATCAGCATGAGCTTTAGTTATAAAGCCATCAAAGATAGATGTAGCAGCATCACCTAAGTTTGCACCTACTTCATCAGCTACCCGCATAGCCCTATCTTTAGTTTGTGTAGCCCACTTAGTAGCTGTAACTTTACCATCTTCTGCTACATTGTAAAGCATATTAAACTTAGCGTTAGCAAGAGCAGTAGCCTGTTCTATAGAACCTTCAGCATACTGTGCAGCTTCCTTAATTGACTCCATAAACTTAGGCCACTGTTTGGTGACGTTAAATCTACCTAGCTGATAACCCATCTGGATCATACCAGACTGTGCAGACTCAGGTAAGTTCTTAAAGCCATCTACTACGTCAGTGAAATAGTCAGATGTCTTCTGTACCTTTAGGGCTACTACTGCTGTTGATTCCTCAGGCTGTACATTATTTACATCCTTAATTAAGGCTTTTTCATCAGGCTCAAGGGACTCAATTTGTAAGCCATGTCCTACAGCTTGTTTACCCATATCATCATAAGGAGTATACTTAAAACCCTCATCTTTCATAATGGTAGTGGCTGCTGCTGTAGATACAGGATTAAGTGTAGAAGCAATCTTGTTAATAACCTCAGAAGCCTGTGGCCCTGCATCGCTAAACATATCAGTAAAGGCGTTCATAAGATTTATCTCACCAACTCCTGTACCCTGCTCTGCTCTTTTAGCAGCCGCTGCTTCAGGTGTTACTGTTTCTCTAAGTTTACCTGTTCCCTTAAGCTTGTCTAACTGTTCTTTTAGGAAGTCAACTTCTCTGCCAATACCTTCGGCTGTAGGACGCATACTCCAAATCTTTTGTAGTATAACATTGTCTACACTAAAGGCTTTTCGTAAGTCTTTAACAACAGGTGATTTTACAAAATCTTCAAACGTACCTGCTTCACCTACTTTACCAGTACCACCAAAGTAATTTGTTATGGTAGGTGATCCTACAAACTGAGCATCATCAATTGTACCCATAACACCAGAAACATACTTATCATCTTCAGAAGTACGCTGTATACGCTCCGCAATCATAGCCTGTGCTGTCTCAGGGTTTAGGGCAACTGATACAGGTAACTCTCCAAGACTTCCTACAGTAGTACCGCCCTCATTAATAACAGCAACAGTAAATTTATTAGGGTTAATGCTACGAGTTAGTACTATACCAGCACCACCCCTAGCTTCTATAGCCTTAATTGTAGACGGTCTTTGAGCTTCTTCATTAATATATGACTGTAACTTAGCTACTTCATTACCATTACGATTTACATTAGTATTAAGAAGAGGCAGGGCGTGTTTAGAGCCTATGCTACTTTCTACAATAGCAAAGTCTTTACGTGCATCTTTTACTGCTAGGATAGTGGCTTTATCTAAGTCTACACCCATCTGCATGTAAACGTCTACACCCTCTTGGATATAAGGTAACATACTTCTTGTGTTTGTAAGTTCGTCAAAGTCGCTTATATCTGTTATGCCTCTATCTAAAGCATCCTGTATTTCTGTAGTACTGGCTTTACGTGTAGGTAAACTAAGATCAATAGTACGCACCATCTCCAAGGCTTCTCTAACTACACCCATAGATGGCCCCTCTGGGCCTCCTACACCAGCCTTTTCGATGTGGTAGTCCATAGCTCTCATAAGCTTTCGCTGATCTTCAGAGAGTATATCGTTATTCATGTCAATGCCAAAACCATCCATCTTTTTATAAGATGTATAGGCTGCTGCTGTTAGAGCTACGTTTTCATCTGTTAAACCTACCCCAGCAGAAAACGCTGCCAAGCCTGATAAGATAGCGTTACTATCTTTGGCTGGAACTCTCTGTAGTGGTACATACAACATACGTAGGGCATCACCCTCTGACAAGTTCTGCCGTACAGCTTCAGCTTCAATAGCCGCAACAATGTCCTTTTCACTGACGGACTTAGAAGTACCGTCTGCAAATACAATATCGCCGCCTATTGAATTAACTTGTTTAGTCTCTAAGAATTGAGCTACTTGCGATTGTACTTCTGATTTAAAGTATGCGTTCTTACCAGCCTTAAATCTTTCAGAGTCATAAGAAGCTAGGTCACGATTCATAGCTTTTACAAGTTTCTGGTAACGACTAACTTTAGTCAAGTCTCCCTTGTTACCTATGACAGAAGTAGCCCACTGATATGCAGCATCCCTACCATTTTCTCTAACACGTGGAGCAATGATACTTTCCATAACATAATCATTAATCATAGACTGGCTATAACCATAGGCTTGAGAAGCTTGTCTTATAATCTCATCAATATTCTTCTTCTGTAAATCTAGACTAAATTGACGGTTTGCTTGTAGTGTTGGATCACCATCTTCTTCTTCAAAATCTTTTGTTCCATAACCAATATCTTCACTGATACCAATAACTTCATCACCAACTGTACCCATGTTAATGTTAAAGTTATGCTTAAACTTAGCAGGGTCATAGGTAGACTCAAACCAAGCAAGGTTACCCATCTCAATGTTACCCTTGACAGCCTGAAATAGTAGGTCATCACCTGAGTCTTGAGCTTGCTGAATAAATGGCTGCATAATCTCAGCACGTCTAGCAGCTACCTCTTCTTCTGTCATTTCTAGGTAGTCAGACTCATTATTTCTGTAGTCTTCCCTAGCTTGTCTTAAAGCAGTAGACACACCAATTTTAGCATCCAGAGTACGTGCAGATGCAATACCCTGTTCAGCCTCACGTTGTAACTTTAACTTCTTTTGTTTTTCTATTTGTGCTAGTGTTTCTGCTGCTGGTGCGATAGCACGTATAAACTCACCCAAACCACTCTTAGGTGCAGGTTGTTCAGCAGGACGTACATATGTCTCTACTGGACGAGCTACAGCTTGTAGCCTTGCAGAAGGCCGCAACCGTTCTACTTGTTTTCTAGCCATGAGCTATTTCCTTTTAAGTTGTATAACGTGCTTTAGGTGTTCCCCTTGATGCAGAAGACTTAGTACTTGTAGAAGAACTACTGCTTGAGGAACTACTACTTGAGGAGACATCAGCCGCATTATAAGCAGCAGCAGCATTAGCCGCAGTTCCCACAGCCGCAGCTAGGAAGTTTGGCATGACACCCTGTTGTAGAGAGTTAGTTCTATTCTGTGCTTCCGCAGATGCACCACGCTTTTCAAGCTCAATCTGTTTCTCTACATTCTCAAGGTTTCTATTAATTGTCGTTACACCACGTAGCTTCTGTGCTTCGTAGTCCTGTAGTAGTAAGTCCATACTATTACCAGTAAGACCTGACTCACCCTGAGCAACCAGAGCAGCACCCTCGCCTTCCAGAGCTTTAATGCTTAAGGCTAGCTTCTCTTCAGAGGCAGCTTCTGCTTCTTGAGTAGCTCTCTGGTTAAGGGTCTGTACTTTTAAATCTCTAGCTTCATTAGCAGCCAAGCGGTTACGGTCAAATCTAGATTGATCTGACTGCGCCTGAGCCACGCCTTCTTGGTATTGAGCAACACCCTGTGCCACCATTAACGTAGCCATTATAACTGGGTCACACATCTTGTATCCTCACAAATTCTAAAAAGGGTTTGTTTCCTACACCCCAAGTTTCATGCCTTTGAATAAACGTAAATCCTACAAACTTTAACCAGTTAATAGCTACACTATAATCAGCATCACAGGCATTAGTTAGGATGGGATATTTCTTATTTGTTTCTTTTACCCATTTGAGAGAACCTCTAAGAAAGGGTAGCCAGACTTTAGTTATAGGTGGTGCAGTAAGCAACCACGGTATGCCTGTTAGGTTATCTAAACCTACGACACCATAGATACCAGCAATCTCACCTGTTTCTTTTACAACTATAGTCCAGCACTCCTCTGACTCATCCAATCCCTGCTGTAGAGCTTCCTTAACATCGCCATGTGAAGCAAGTACTTCTTCAGTGTCTTCTGGTCTTAAGTTTGTTGCCAGATGATCTACATCAGACTGAGTACTTGCTCTCACATAAACCTTCATTACATTCTCCTTGAACGTAGTTGGAAGAAACCTTCCCATTCTGCTGATTGGAATACACAGGGTAAGTGACTATCACTTTCAAGTGTTACTGAGGTTTCACTAGCGTTACCAATAACTCCAAAACGATATGTTCCAGACTCAATAGCGGCTGAGTTAAGAATATTAGCAGCACTACCAACTACACGCCCTGTAAAAGTACGTGTGTAGGATGTACGTTTGAGGGGTCTTAGTATTACATTAAAGAAGCCTGTCTTATTGAAGACCACAGCATAATTTCTAAGCTGTAGGTGTCCTGTTGTTATCGCCTTGTTGTCCTGCTTAATAACTGGCTCAGAAAACTCATACTTAAAAGTAAAGGGGATACCCGCAAACACCTTTTCAGAGTTAGCTAATTTAGCTGCTACTTGTCCAAGAGTAATAATTTTACCTGTTTGGTCAATATAGATTGTATTAGCATCTACATAAGGTATAGCAGTAAGTCCACCTGTTTCCAACCTAACACGTCTATCTAAGTGTATAGAAAAGCTGCCTGTAGTGTAAGTAGTAGCTTCATCTACTGATAGATTAATACGTTCTAGAAATAGGTTTGTACCTCGTTTAATTAGGATATAGATATCAGCACGATTAAAGGACATGCCTACTACATCACCATTAAATACCCAACGTGACCAAGAAGCCTGTAGCTTTTCTCTACCAGACCAGTAGTATCTATACACGTATATGGCTGTAGGATCATTGTCGGTTTGTGCTAGTATCATATCCTCATTTGATGAAGCTTGAATATTAATAATCTCACCGTTAAGATACTCAGGAATATGTGAGCTAATCTCTGTGGCATCATTTGTATCAGTGTCACTATCTACAAAGTACTCCCACATACCTGACCACGCACCACGCTTAGAGGCAAAGTAAACATACTTACCCGCTGCTGCTGGTCTAGCTCGTAGGCTTGTTTCAAACTCTGTAGTATTAGATACGTCAACAGTCTCAGGGGTTAGTACAGGATCACCTGTTACCTTAAACTGTGTGAGGTCAGAGAAGAGTAGCAGTGCTTCGTTAAACGGTACTGCGTGTTTAAGAATACTAACCTTATTAGAGGACACTGCCACATCAATGGGGTCACTATCAATAATGGTTAGCGTTGACTTGCGGAAGAAGTCAAAGTTAAGAAACTCACCAGCACTACTAAATATGACATTCTCGTCAGCTAGTACTCCAAGTCTATTCTTATGGAAGAAAATATCTGCTAACTTAAACCCTACAAATGAAGGGAATGGGTTAGTGTCATCATCTCCTACTTTTCTATCTGCAAAAGCAGCGGGATTAAATTCAAAGTTTCCGTTGACAAGCTTAGAAAGTTTATGAGGTAGAGTAGCAGGGTCTAGTGCAATTTCAATATTAGGCTCTACTGTTTCTTTCCAGACACCGTTACTAAACTTAACATAGTAGTCATCCTGTGCCTTTGAGTTGTCACCTGAGACACCAATAACAAAATCGTTTGGCCCCTCTACAGGAAGCTGTTTAAAGTCAGGTGTCTCATCCTTAAATACTTTAAGATGATCTCCACCATGTGAGTCACCCACTGTTACTTGAAAGTTTGTAGTATCATTAGATTGTATATGAAGAACTGAGCCATATCTTGTAACAGTAAGTCCTAAAGCAGAAGCACTAAGTGCCGCATTAACAGGGTTATCATAAAAACCTGTGTTAATAACAGCGGTTGAAAATGTATTTAAGTTTGTAGCAATCAAGTCTGTTGATGCACCACGTTCTGCGTTTTGTGTTAGTGCTGTACTAGATTGAGTACTAGACTTAGTAGCGAGTGATACGGTAGATGATACACCTGATTTAGTAAGTGTTAAAGTATATGTAGAAGCATAGTCAGCCTGTTTGACATATACAAGTGCTTCTGGATTACGTGTTGGGGATACCGTAGCTGCTTTAGCTACTGTAGTATTCTTATTAATAATAAAAGTTGCGTCAGCAATTGAGACAGCAGCTAGTTCTTCATTAGGGTTTGTTAATCCTGATAGGTAGGACGCAGCATTATTGGTAACAGTCTTAGCTACACCATCTTTGTCAAACACCCTAATAGTACCAGCAGTATCCACAACCATAGAGTAAAACTCATTCTCATCCCTACGGATAGTGTGGATAAACGCTTTGTCTAGGTTTGAAATAACTCCTAAGTCAGCAACATGCTGTGAGCTTGGGCGTTTAGACAAACCTGATACAACACTGGACAGACCATTCTCTTGTAACTCAGCCTGAGTATTTAGGCGTAGTGAGGGTGGCTGCTGTGATACACCGTTAATAAGGTTTGGGATTGATTGACTGATGAGTGCCATTAGATTGTTCTCCGTCCCTGCCTATCAATAATACTAAAGGTGTCATAGTTGTCAAAGATGTTGTGGTCATCTGCTGCTTTATCAAAGTCTCGCAACTCAATAAAGGCACGGTTCTCATCTTCCTGTTGGAAGGAGTGTAGGGTATCTGAACCTACTACACGGTCTTGGAAGATGCGAGTAGCACGTAGTACAATGTAACGCTTTGCTACTTCTGGTACATCGCTGAAGACTAATTGTACTACAACATCAAGGGCTGCATCAGTACCTACATTAAAGGTATGATTAGTCCTATCGTACATTTTAAGGCCACGCTGCACTAGATTAGGCGCATTGGCTTTTAGTGTTGAGTCTGCTCTAAGAATGTCAGCAGGGAGAATAATCTCACCATTAGTATCTTTAGGGAAACTCTTGTTTAATTCTGTGTTAAAGTGCCAGCCCATAGACTGTACTTCTTTGTCAACTGTGTTAAGGATAGTCTCTGCAATCTCTGCTTCAATCAAGCCAGAGGAGAGACTACTAACTGGTGCTTCGCCAATGGCAGAAAGCATAATGTTGACTGCATCTAATTGTGTTGTTCCTGCCATGTTGCTTACCTTATGCTTTCCACTTAACCTTGTCAGCCCAATAAGCTGCGCTTGATGGCCCCTTGGCTATATTCTTGCGGTGTCTGTCTTTAAAAGCTTTTCGTTGTTTAGCTGACTGGTTTGTCTTTGCACCTCGTTCACCAAATCTAATAATTTCCGGCTTCTCTTTTGTGCCTACCAATACAGCATGTGACTTCTTACCCTTTGGAGAACTCTTAGGTATCCGCAGACCCTTAAATGTTTCTCCTGCATGTGTAATAGCCATAT
>PDMW01022488.1_pt1 | contig 11619 bp, 23 predicted proteins | sample 1515511 | NCBI WGS metagenome assembly PDMW01 (sample SAMN07343023, study PRJNA328102) | Marine metagenome, whole genome shotgun sequencing project. | biome: marine; feature: bay; material: water; isolation source: viruses from water sample < 0.22 micron filtered, nuclease treated, low... ... | reverse complement strand
TCAGCCGATTCGGTAGTTAATGCAGATAGTAGACCATTTATATCTGCCTCAATCTTGTCGGCTGGTACAGGGTTTGCAGATGGAGATACTACAATATCTGGCGATGAGGTAACTGCTAGTCAGGGTACAGGATTATCACTTACTGCTACGGCTAGTGGTGGAAGCGTAACGTCTGTTACAATTACCAGCAATCCAGCTTCGGGCAGTGATTACGCAGATGCGAGCCATAAGAATTACTTTGATGGTCAAATAGTGACCTGCGCTGATACTTCTGCTGGTTCAGGTTTAGAGTTAAGATTAACAGTTGGAGCTAAAATGTCAGGCGGCCAAGAGCCGTATTTGATAGTTTGAGGAAATTATGACCACATACACAGCAATATCAGATACACAGGTGGCGGTAGATGCGCCTTTAACACAACAGCTTATGCAAGCGTTAAAAGATAACAATACGGCAACTGCTGAGGGTTCAGCGGGTGCGCCTAGAATACAGCACGTTGCGCTAGAAGGGTCTGATACAACTCCTGTTGCGGGTAATGTGATTATTGCTGAAACAAGTGCTATGTTGCATTCTGCTAAATCACCAGCTCTAAAGATAATAATTAGGGTTACTGGGGAATATAAATTTTCTTGGCAAGTTTTTAACTTCTCTCAAGTGGGTGACACTGCCAGCAGGTTTACTGTACAGATGGAAAGATTACGAGGGGCATCTGTTTTAAACTTAGGTTCAGCTCAAAATGTCGATGACAATGAGTTCAAAACCCACTCAGATAATTACAGCCTACAAGCTGGAGATGAAGTATATTTAGACGTAGATGAGACTGCTTTCCACGCTGTCGGCACGTTCCGACTTACTTGCTCTGTGGCAGATACTAATGCAATTTCAGGCGTTCAGGCTTACAGTGTTTTAACTTAAATTTAACAAATTAACAAACGAGCAAGACTATGGCTACAGAAATTAAATTAAGGCGCGGTAGTACATCGCAACACACATCATTTAATGGTGCTGAAGGTGAAGTAACTTTTGATACAGACAAGCACACTCTCATAGTTCATAACAATGAGGGTAATGGCACTGGTCGGCAGGTTGCTCTATTAAGTGATGTTCAGGCATCTAATGAGCTGTCTGAAATGCTAGATGTTAATTTAACTAGCCCTGCTGCTGGCTCTTTACTTAAGTATCACAGTTCCTCTGAAAAGTGGATTGATAGCGCCAAGCTAACTGAGACAACAGAAGGTATAGATGTAGTAGGTGGCATTACTGCTAACTATCTTGACTTAACAGGTGGTGAAACAATCATTACGAGACCGCCACCCCGCGATGGTTTGGTTGCTGCTACGAAAATTGTTTTAAACGACCCTACTGGTAATGATGATGCGGGTACTGATGCTTGCACAATATACACAGAGGAAGGTTTTAATAATCAATCTAAATTAGTAATACATTGCGCAGATGACGGAAATGACCAGATTGTATTAAGAACTGATAACGATGTTGATACTTTAATAGCGGATTCTCACGGCATAGACGTAACAGGTACGGTTAAAGGTGACTCATTAACTATTGATAATGGAGCTGGTCTTACTGACGCATATATAGCAAGTGCGACTGGCAAAGCTCTATTGATAGTAAAGAGTACACATAATGGCGAAGTATCGGAAGAAGTTGCGGGCATTGAGGTCGGAGCTAAAAGCCTATCTTATCTTGATTTAAAAACTCCTGACACTGATGATTACGATTTAAGAATAGAGCATTCAGAGTCAGCAAACCTCTCAATGATCAACTCCTTAGCCGATGACTTATTTTTAAGGTCGGGTGCAAAAGTAGCCTTACAACACGCTGGTGCAAATACTAAGCTAGAAACCACAGCCACAGGCATAGACGTAACAGGTACGGTAAGTTGCGACACAAGCATCTCTATTGCCTCAAACGCAGACCAAACCGACCCACAGCCAGACTTAAACTTTTTTAACAACGAAGATGACGCTGTAGGTCAGAGGATTGGTCAGTTTAATTGGTTCGGCAAAAACAATCTTTCAGGTGCGGGCTTTGCGGATATTAAATATGGTTGGCAAGAACTTAGAACTATTAATGTTACAGATGGTGAGGAGTCAGCCCAGCACGAAACTTGGGTGAAAAATGGCGCAGGCGGTAACACAAGAGTTTTACAAGTTCAGCCTACAGGCATAGACGTAACAGGTACAGTTACTTGTGATGAGGCTTTGACAATTTCATCAGATGGTTCGGGTGCTGACGCAAAGCCAGACATATTCCTATACAACAATGCTACGGCTGCAAATGGTGAAAGATTAGGTCAGATTACTTATTATGGTAAAAACTCTGCTACTGAAACTACTAACTACGGTTGGCACGAATTTAAAACTGTAGATGTTACTGATGGCGTAGAAGATTCTGTAATGGAGTTTTGGGTTAGAAACGGAGCAGGTAATCATAATAAGTCGCTAACTCTTAATAAAGACGGCATAGACGTAACAGGTACAGTTACTGCTGATGGTTTATCTCTTGGTGACGGTGAGTACGCACGTTTTGGTGATAGTGGCGACTTACAGATGTTCCACAGTGGTGTTCACAGCTACATCCAAGATCAAGGCACAGGCATACTAAGCATACAAACTAATGGCGATTCTATTACATTACAAGACAGTGCTAATGCTAAAAATATGGCTAAGTTTAGTGTAGGAGGCACAGCCTCTTTATATTGGGCTGGCAGCACAGGAGCAGGGACTAAACTTTCAACCACAGAAACAGGCGTAAATGTAACAGGTACGGTTGACTGTGACACTCTAACTACTGGTGATACCACGATAAATGGTAATCTCGAAGTTAAATCTACTACTGCTGACGGTAACTTCTTACCTGAGATACGCTTAAAAAGAGATGGCGGTGCAGGCGCAGGTGATGACGGTGACGTTTTAGGTGCTTTAGTTTTTGAAGGCGATAACTTTGATGGAACGCAAAAAGACTACGCTCGTATTGGCGTGTCTATTAAAGATGACGGTACTGGTGTTACTGATGGGCGAGTTAAAGGCGAAATAAGATTTGCTTGTGCTGACGGCACAGCGTCTCCTACATTAGAGCAGCCATCTTGCAGTATTGACAGTACGGGCGTACATATAAACTCTGACACCAATGACGGTACTAACAGTTCTAATTACTACCACGTTGATAATGTTAATTTAGTTGCAGGTACGGTAACAGGCGGTTTAAAGTTTAACTCTCGCACAGAAGATGATGCGGCTAATAAAACAACAATCATAAATTCTAAAAATATAACAGAAGATCACGAAGTAACTGTACCGAATGTAACTGGCACTTTAGTAGTTGCCTCTATTGCAGGTGGGTCTATTAATGGTGGTGATGGGACTTTAGCTCCAAAATCAACTTGGTCAGAAAGTAATTTTACCGCCAACCCTAACAGTATATATCTTCACTACAATCCATTAAACACTACTGATCTTACGGTCTCGCCAGAATACCCTGCCACTGGGCTTGGGGATAGTTACAAGTTTTTGAATGCCTCGCCACAAGCCTCGGATATTATTATAGATTTAGATGGCTACTCAGGATCTTCTGTAGCGAGTTATGCACTTGTAAAAACAGACGGTTCTCTTAATGCAACAATAGATACTTCATCACACAGCACTATAACTGTGTCTAGTGGTGGTTTTGTTACTTTGACAAAAGTGGCATTTGCTGTCTATTTGGTTGAAGGGATAGGGTATACATACTCATAATGGAATCATCAATGGAACAGAAGATCGACAAGGCTCTAGCTAAAATAGAGGGTCACGAAAACGTATGCGCTGTACGGTATGAGAATATCGAGAACATACTTGAGGAGCGCGGTACTAGGCTCGACAGATTAGAGGATAAGTTAGATGGACTTTATAAGACGGTTATCGGGTGCTCACTTGCTCCTATTGTTGTCGTTGTTGGTCTTATGCAGTTCCTCTAAGGCTCAAGAAGAACAGGCAGCCACGGTTGGCGATTTCGGCTCTAACAACCAGCAGAGCGCAGAGAGCATTGATAACAGGACGACTACGACCGTTACTCAGGAAGGCGCTGTAGTCAATACCGCTGTAGCCCCCAGCTCACCTGCTTATAATCAGGATGTTTGCGTATTCTCTGGTGGTGCTGGCGTACAGACTCAAATGTTTGGGCTTGCCATAGGTAATCCAATTCGAGATAATAACTGTGAGCGATTAAAGCTCAGCAAGCAGCTACAGGCGTTAGGCTTGAAAGTGGGGGCTGTAAGCGTAATGTGCCAAGACCATAGGGTATGGTGGGCATTATACGAGTCAGGTACACCCTGCCCCACTAACCAAGGATTAATAGGCCAAGATGCGTACACTTTTTACAAAAACCGCCCTGATAGGGTTCCTGATAAGCCTGTCATTTACCGCGAAAAGCCAAACCGAGCTGCAAAACCACACAGCCGTAATAGATTCCCTAATCGGTGAAGGAGCTAACAATTTTATCTCGCAAATGGCTGAAAATATGGTCACTGGTGCTAGTGTCATTGTTGACCCCGACACTGGTGTCGAATACCACGTTACTCAACAGCAGCTTGATGCCTTTAATGCTGCCTATGATCTTGCCTTACAACAATCCACTCAAGAGCACCTTACTGGTCTGTTAATCCAAGACCAGATAATTGGTCAGCAAGTTGAGTTCGAGAATCAAAAGAATGCAATGATAGATGAAGCAGAGCAAATGGCTGCTGTTACCGCTATTGCTGCTGAAATAGAAGTTGCCGATGAGTCTACAAAAATCGGTATGGAAAAATACGCTACCGATAACGATTTGAGATCAATCAAACAAGAAACACGCGACAACTACGCAGCCAGCATAGAAGGAATGGTTGTGGCTAGTCGTACAAAAAATATGCTTGAACAGTATGCAGGGGCGATAATTGAATCAACGACCTTTGTCACACAGGCTTCCGATACTGTTCAGGCATTCTACGACTCCGCATCTGTACAAATAGACCAGATGTATTTAGACCAGCTAAACGTAGCTTGGGCTGGTGAGGTAGTAGGTGTAGAGAATCAGTTTTGGCTAGTAAATACAAGTATGCAGGGTGAGTTTTACCCTATACCTGATACGGAGATGCTACCGTAATGAAAGCAGAACAAATAAGCACTTGGATTGGAATAGCTACTGCCTTTGCTGGCGTTGTAACCTCATTCGTTACAATGGAAACAAAACTTGAAGCCTTAGAAAGTAAAATGGCTGAGATGTACAATGTTGAAGAAATACGCAGCTTAGAGAAGCGTTTGACAACACTAGAGGTTACGCAGTCTAATAGCGATATAGGTCATATCCAAGCAACGATAGCTACAATACAGGGTGATATAAAAAATGTTGAAACAAAAGTTAGTGGAATCAAAGAAACGGATACAAGTGAAATTCAAAGCGGCGTTCGCGTCAATAAAAGCCGAATTAGCAATCTGGAAAGCAAGATTGAAAGGGTTATTTATAAGATTGAAAGAAGCAACTCGTCTCCGCTAGGATAATACTATGGCTACTAAAGACCCACGCCTAACTAAAAACAAATTGTCAGGCTTTAACAAACCAAAGCGCACTCCTAGCCACCCAACTAAATCTCACGTTGTACTTGCGAAATCAGGAAGTGAGACTAAACTTATTAGATTCGGGCAGCAAGGCGCAGACACTAAGCCGCCTAGAAAGGGTGAAAGTGCAGCAGATAAAGCTAAACGAGCCTCATTCAAAGCCCGACACGCTAAAAACATAGCTAAAGGCAAAATGAGTGCAGCTTACTGGGCTGACAAGGTTAAATGGTAATGGTTAAATTCAGAAAGGTAGCAAAAGATAAAAAGACAGGCGTTGCTAAGAAGTACCTGTCAGGTGCTAAGAATAAAGCCAAAAAAGCCGCAGAAATTAAACGTACCGCTAAAAAGTACGCTGCTGGTGAATACATTGACTTAAAAGCAGTTGAGAAATCGAGGACTGGAAAAGATGGCAGCAAAAAAAGCACCGCCAAGAAAACCACTAAGCGCAAGCGTTAAAGCGACTCTAAAGAAAAAGGCAGAGGGTTCAAAGTTTACCCCTAGCCAGCTAGAGAAGGTCTACCGCAGAGGTCAAGGCGCATATCTTTCTAGTGGCTCAAGAAACGTTCCTATGTCGGCTTGGGCTATGGGTAGAGTTAATAGTTTTGTATCAGGTAAGGGTGGAGCTAGAAAGGCTGATGCAGACATAGCTAAGAAGTCTAAAAAGAAATAATCTTTAAGCAATCCCAAGGGTGGAATTATGGAAAAGAAGCTATTAGATTACTGTACCACGGACAGGCAGCGAGAAGTAATAAAGCTATACCTTGAAGGCGTTTCAGAAAACAAAAGCGCAGAAATACTAGGTGTTACAAGGTCTGCCGTTCAATCCCATAAAAGAGTAGTTATTCGCAGAGCAGCAGGTCAGGGCTACTCACCTAACCACGATATGATACACACTGCTCCGAGCACCCACCTAGTCAAAGGCACTTCAACACTCTATTCAGAAGATGGTCAGGTTAAAGCCCAATGGGTTAAGACTAATCTAAAGCAAGAAGATCAGATACAAAGCATTAAGAACGCCCTCGATGAGTTCCTTGAAGATCATAAAAACAAATCACCTAAGATACCAAAGCCTAAGAAAAAGCTAAAAGATCAAGAGCTTGCCGTTGTTAATATCGGTGATGCTCACTTCGGTATGCTGGCTCACGATGACATCTCTGGTGATAACTACGACTGTAAGATTGCTGCAAGTCGCCACAAAGAAGTATTTATGCGCCTAATGAACAATGCTCCTGAGTGCGACACAATCGTAATTAATCAGCTAGGCGACTATTACCACGCCGATACTTACACAGGAACAACCACTAAAGGCACTCCATTGGACACTGATGGCCGTCTGGAGCACGTTTTCCTGATAGGGCTTGAGGTTATGTCGTTTATCGTAGAGGAGGCTCTGAAGCGTTTTAACAAGGTTATAGTGCGTCACTGTCGCGGAAATCACGATGCGATTACCTCTATGGCGTTAAAAGCCCAGCAACAAGCCTATTGGCGCAACAATAAAAGAGTTACAATAGAGATGTCTCCTGCTGTATGCTGGGTGTATCAGCACGGTAAAACAGCCTTTATGGTTACTCACGGTGACACTATTAAACACGCTAAGATGGCTGAGTATTTTGCAGCCAGATACCCTGAAGAGTGGGGGGCAAGCACGCATAGAATGTGTTGGCACGGCCATATCCACAGTAAACAAATTAGCCGCGAAACCTACGGTCAAACAATAACCGAGAGCTTTGCAGGTCTACCTCCTAGCGATGCTTGGCACGATTCTAGCGGTTATGTGAGTGGTCAATCTATGTGCCTGTTAGTTCTCGATAAAGAAAAGGGTGAGGTAAGGCGGTCTACTGAGAGGTTATAATGTCTGACGTTAAAGATTTAACTAAGCACAACAACTATAGCTATCGTAATGCGGCTACAGATGACTTCTATAACGATATAATTGCTCTTATTGACGAATACGCAGAGCAAGGCTTACTCACTTATGGCGAGATTGTAGGCGCTATAGAGTGGGCCAAAACAACATTAATTATTAGTAATACTGAGATTGAGGAGATTGAGTGATGCCACAAGGTAAAGGTACATACGGTTCTAAAGTTGGTCGCCCACCAGCGCCAAAAAAGAAAAAAGCTAAACCAATGAAAAAGGCTAAAAAGAAATGAATTTTGGAGCGATTAAAGGGATTATCGGTGCTGTTGCGCCTGTACTTGGCACTGCGTTAGGTAGCCCTTTAGGTGGCGCTGCCGCATCTGCTATTGCTAAGGCTTTAGGTTGCAGTAATGACCCTAAAAGTATTGAAAAAGCGCTACAAACTGCGTCACCAGAGCAACTTGTTGAAGTTAAAAAAGCGGAGCTTGATTTTGAAAGTAAAATGGCAGAGCTGGAAGTTGATATCTTTGCACTGGAAGCGAAAGATGTACAAGACGCAAGAAAAGCCCATAAAGGAGATTGGACACCTAGAATTGTTGCCCTTGTCTCGCTTATCGGTTTTGTGGGCTATATATTTCTTGTTACCATTCAGCCTCCTGACGCTAATAGCGATACTATTGTTAGCTTGGTTTTAGGTTATATGGGTGGTGTTGTCTCGGCAATTACTTCATTTTACTTTGGCGCAAGTCATACAAAAGAAGATTCCTAATTTTTGGGAGCTTTTCTATTAGATTTTGGGAGCTTTTTCATTGATTAATAAAGAACGACTAACTAAACAATTAATAATTCACGAAGGTTTAAAGTTAGAGCCTTATAAGTGTACTGCTAATAAATTGACTATTGGTGTCGGTCGCAATCTCGATGATGTCGGTATATCAAAAGAGGAAGCCACCTACCTGTTAGAGAATGATATTGCTCGCGTAGCTGGGCAGTGCTGGTCTAACTTTGAGTGGTTTGCTGAATTGTCGCCAGAGCGTAAAGAGGCGATCATCAACCTAGTATTTAATATGGGATTGTCGAAGTTTAAGCAATTTAAAAAGACCATCGCTTACATTGAGGAAGGTGAATTCGATCTAGCGGGAAGTGAGTTACTTAACAGCCGATACGCCGACCAAGTAGGCCAGCGAGCTATTGACGTAGCTAATCAGTTGGCTGGCAGTTCAGAAAAGTAAACTGGTCTACGCTGTAATGCGCCATAGGCTGTATATCATCGGGTCTGCCTCGATCTGTACGGCCTTCTACGGTTATCTTTTCAGGCTTAGTGTCTAAGCTCACCCAACCTATTCTATCGTTCCACTCGACCATAAAGAATGACGGATAGCCGAACCTGAGCATATCCTTAGCTTTGATTATCTTATTAAATGGAATAATAGTTGTTCGGAATTTATCGTAGTGGAAGTGTCGCTTCTTAACTTCAACAAAGCCGACTATCTGACCTTTACGAAGCATAGCGAAGTCTAAAACGTAATGCGGTGGGATTTTCTTTGCTTGGCACTTCCAAGCCTTGCAAGCGTGAGCGATTATTCTATCTTCGTTAGGGTCGTCTTTATAGTGGCTGGCGTATCTCATTTAGTTCGATACTCCGCAAAATCCTCCCAGATATAAGCGTCAACCTTAATCATTGCGTCATCAATTAACTTTTTCTTCTCTGTCACACTGTCGCACTGGTACGCCATATAAAGTAAGAACCTTACCTCGCAAATATCTTTATAACTTTCGCATCTATCTCTATTGGTTGGTTTCATCTTTTAATCTCCCAAATTCACCCATTGATTCAAGTAATAAACCTTTTTGTGCTGCGAATGCTTGGAACCACTCCATAAACATAAACATCTCGCCCTTGTCATATCTACTGGTAGACCTTAAAACAAAAGCTGAAACACCAGTGTCTATATTAGTCACGCGCTGACATAGCCAGTCGTACCTCATATCACCGTAACAGGCTTGTTTAACAAGTAACTTAATAGAGTCGGTATCTTCTTGAGTAATCTTCTTGAGGGGCTTATTAAGGCGCATTGCTGCGTACTCTCTAAACCATATGTGGAGTAAAGCATTTTGTGACAGTGACCTATCTTTAACCTGCTTAACAGTGACTTTAAGTAAGCCACTGCCTTGCAAGGTTTCATCTAAATAGCTAACAAAATCATCAACAGAATCTTGATTATCTGTGTTAATTATAAATTCACGCACCTTTACGCACCTTCTCCCTAAAACGGAATATCATCATCAAAATCAATCGGTGCTGCCTGAGCTGGCTGCGTTTTTTGTGGTACTTGTTGCATAGTTTTCGCTTTAACCTCGTCTACGGCCTTGAAGCTAAACTTAACAGAGGGTGCTTTTGGATTGCCGTTAGGGTCGCGCTTCCAACCTGAAACATAATACTCAACCCCGCCCACCATAGCTTTACCAGTGAAGTGTGGGTGCTTATCAGAAGCTCGGTCTTTGGCTGGCCATAGTGCGCCTTTGTTATCATCATCGTATTGCATAGTTATACTCTCTTTAGTTAATTAATAAGGTTGCTGGTTGCTAGGTAACGCTGACCAGCAGCAGCGCAAGGAAGTGCTGCCTAGCTGCGATTACGTCTTACTAAAGGGTTTTCTGGTGGAGTTATAAACCATTGAGCTACCTTAACCTTAGCATCCCATCGGTTATAAACACCAACCATTCTTGTTTCTACAGGTATTCCATCTGCCCTTAATTCTGATATTCGTGCGGTTGGGTTTAAGATACCTAAATCATTTAAAGCCTCTAATCTGGTTAGCGTCTTACCTGATTCTAAGTGCTGCTTAACCCTGTTGTATTGAGTGACTTTTTGTTTTTCTTTAAACGCTTGCTCTTTTCTTTCTTCAAACTGCACTTCTGCATCTATTAAATTAAGCATCAATGTAACTCCCTTGTTATATCAATTATTGAATTTCTAAGATTTAAAAATATCTCACCCAATGCCTTCAGGTCGTCTTTATCACCGACATCAAAAATACTTGTTGTCTGGTCGGTTGATATTAATAAAAAATACGACTCGCCATCAGGTGCTTTCTTTATTGCGATCATAAGATCGCCTTCCTGCATTACTTCTTCGTTCAAGTTTCACCTCCTCTTTTTTTTCTTCCTTCTTACCAAAGATGGCATCGAAGTTATTATTAAATTTATCTCGATCATAAGGGCGTTGATCAATCCCTTTAGTACCCATTACCAGCTAACCCCAAACCAAATACCTACACCGTGGATAATCCCTACAGGGAACATAAACGCGCCAGCAATCAACAACAAATACTTAGCGTGGATAAGACAGTGGATAATGTGTGTAAACCACGCGCCTACTGAAACAAACATTAACGCCAGTGCAATATATACAGAATTTTCTTCGCTCATTTTTTTCTCCTTAATGTAAAGTTTGAATTATAAAAATAAAACCGACACCAATTATTATTAAACCAACAATAACCTCGAACCAATCCTCATCGTCCATTATTATCTCTCCCTAAGTAATTCATAAAGCCCTGCGTTACATTCGTGCAAGCCAGCTCCTCATCAGTCAGCGGCTTATCATCTCTTGTTTCTTTAGCTACTTTATAAACCACTTCCCTTCGGACACCTAGCGAGCGTGAAATTTCGGAGTAGTTTAATTCTGTGAAGTGCAGCATTTTAACTATCCTCATCTTTAACCTGTCAGAGATTCTCATTTAATAGTTCTTCGTATTTCTTAACGTAGTACTTAGCAACCTCATCATTACCGTAAGTAGCGTGAGAAGCAGCCGAATAAGCAGCATAATCAGTGGCAGTAGCCTCAGATGTCCAGCCAGTATAACTAGCAGCATCGGCGTTAGCTTTTAGCTCTTCTGTTGTCACACTACTTGGATCTTCTAACCATCTTTTGACAAGCTGAATATATTTGTTCATCACCCCTCTCCAAATTCAATTGTTAGTTAATCAGCTTGAAGTATGAGCGACCACTGATTTACATAAGTGTGAAAGTCGTCATTAGGTTGTTCTTCATAACGGAATACCTTTCCATCCCAGTAGCAAACCTGATAGCCGCTACTATTCCAGTCAGGGCAATAGGCTATCACTGACCTGCCTACCATTGGTTGCTGTTCTTCACTATCA
>PDMW01000870.1_pt1 | contig 11624 bp, 15 predicted proteins | sample 1515511 | NCBI WGS metagenome assembly PDMW01 (sample SAMN07343023, study PRJNA328102) | Marine metagenome, whole genome shotgun sequencing project. | biome: marine; feature: bay; material: water; isolation source: viruses from water sample < 0.22 micron filtered, nuclease treated, low... ... | reverse complement strand
GTAAGAATAATGAGTTTACTCATAATACTATCAGCATTGAAAGAGTAGAGGATTATAATAAGTACATGGAGGAAGAAGAATGAAAGTACCTGACTTTATGAAATGGGCAGAGTCTATGCAGAAAGAAGAAAATAGACTCATGCTCGTTAAAGGCGAAGAATATACTGTTTCCGATGAGGATAAGTTCAAGAACTTCAAGAGTATTGCAGATCGGATGAACTTAGAGACTCAGCATATTGCCTTAATATACTTACTAAAGCATATGGATTCTATTAGAAACTATGTGCTTAATGGTAAGGAAATATCAGAAGAACCAATAATCGGCAGGATTCAAGATGCAAGAAACTATTTATTGTTGCTAGGTGGAATAATTGTCGAAGAACAAAACAAGAAAGCTTGACTCTATTCAATGGGTTATCGATGCTCTAGATAGCCCTATTATAGAAAAAAGAACTAGAGAGAATCATAAAACAGATGAGATTAGAGCTGACGAATCATTATTCTGGTGTCCTAAGTGCCAGAAGAAATGGAATATATTTGAGGGCAAAATGTGGAGTAGCCCCGATGCTAAACTATGGGATGAAAAGATATGTCTAGATTGCGATTCCCCTGCAAAATAGAAAATGGTAAATTAACCCTCCTAAACAGGGCAGAGTTTGATAATGCTGTAGCTAACCTTTCAGGCGAGTATTATCTAGAACTCAATGAAACAGGAGTTCGCTCTGCCCAACAAAATAACTATTATTGGAAGATCGTTAATATAATAGCAGAAGATTTAGGATATACAGATCAAGAAATGCATTCAACAATAAAAACCCACTTTGATGTTGATAGTACTAAAACATTATCCACAAAAGAGTTTGCTAAGTTTATAGAGCGTATAATAAGATGGTCTGCTTTAGACCTCAATATTGTTATACCTGACACTAAAACTCTTCTTCAATCTTCATAGATACATCAAATACATCAGGTGCAACCTGAGTCATAGATAAACTATCTTGAGCAAATCTAGCAAATAAATAATCAGACTCATCAGTACTAGTACCATCTTGTGTAAATATAAAAGGTATATGACTGCCATGAGTGTAATTCCATATATCACTTACAACTGTATCGTCTGCTTGTGTTTGTATATCATATGTACTAGGCATAACATCGCTAGAATTTAAATAACTAAATTTCATATCGTAAGTCATCCTACCGCCATATAATCCTCTTTTATTATTACCTGTATAAGTCTGAAATGGTGAGAAGTTTGTTGTAGATAAAAGACTTTTTCCGTAGCTAGTCATACTAGAAAATCTTTGCCCACCTAATGATTCTTGTATATTTTGCTTATCAAATTTAATAGACCTTTTTACATTTAAATCAGGGCTTTTAGGCATATCGTAATATTCACCTATAATAATACACCCTATCTTTAAGTCGTGTTCATTGTCAAAATAATCACCAGTTCCAGTACCATCACTGCTAGTTACTCCCCTAAATTGTAACCCCCAGTAAGCCGAATCAATTTCACTAAATGTCATTATAGTACTCCCATCAGCACTTGGAGTTACTAATCTATAAGACTGACCATCGCTATCATTATACGTTAAATCTTCTGACACAACTCCGTTAAACACTTGTGTAGGCACAACTCTTTTTGCATTAGGAAAATTTACTGCTTGGACATGAGCTTGCGTAGATGTATCGTATGCCATTTTAAAATTAGCTTCGGCTGATTTCATATTATGATTTAATATTGCAATAAAATTAGTTTTATAGCTTCCAAATCCAAAATTAAAAGAAGGTATTACAACATCTTGTCTTGTTATTGCATCTGCTTTTGTATTAAATTCAACTTGATTTAAAGGTCGCATATCTATAAGTTCGGGTAAATCGTCAGTGTCTTTTAATCCAATAATATTTGCTCCACTGTTAGTTGCTTCTACATTTAAAGCGTATGTTGGAGCAGTCCCTCTTGTTAATAAATAGTTTAACCTATCTATATAAAATCTTGGTTTTCTTATATCTAAATTTGCCATTTGGTTAAGTCCTTAACTTTAATTTACTTCTCTACAAGTAATATTTATTTTTCCGATACTTCTTTGTACGCTAGTAATCATATAATAATTATTCCAATCTCCCCCAAAAGGCTTAACTGAATCAATATCGAATTGAATTATATCTCCTGTTTCTAATTTATATCCCTTTGCAGGGTTAACTACTGAGCAAGATACTACTTTTTTAATATCTCCAAAGATATTCATATAATAGTCTGAATAACCATCGTTAGGATCTGAGCCACTTGCCCCAACATCCTCGTTACCTTGTTTTTCATAGTTGTACTTTAATTCTACTGATTGAATATTTTCCTTGTCTTTAATGTTCCATTTTTCTCTAGGTGATGGCGATGTAGTGGCATCTAAAGATTCCTGTGATAATACTGGCTCTCCTGTAGCAGGATGTATTTTATGTTTTATATTCATTTTAGTAATTAAATCTGCAAACGATGTATGTGATATTTTTAAATTGTCAATATCGCTATCTTTAATAGTAGTAACAACATCTCCGCTTGCATAACTATTTTTTATTGCCCAGTAACTTGGTGAGCCGTCTGGTCGCCATTTAAATATAAACCCAAATTCTTTCTGTATTTCTTCTAATGTTTTTTCTAACTTCACTGGTTCTAATGCCCACCATCTAATTGACCAATTATTTCTAAGGCTATTGACATTGAGATTACTAGACCAATTGTATATATCAGAATCATTAAAATCAAAATTTGTAAATCTTGTTAATAAGTCCCTATGTGCTTCATGTCCATATTTTATAAGCCCTGAGTCTGCCGTTTTCCAGTCATTGATAGCAGTTAACCCATCTCCCCCGCTATAAAAATATTCTATATTATTTAATGTTTTTCTATCATCAGCATCCTGATCACCGCTTCCTGCAAAAAATTCAGTTTTTATAGTTACTTTAACATCATTTACAGATATAGTCCCTGCTGTATCAAATGTTTTATAAGCAAATTTATAAGGAGTAGATACTTTTCTGTTACCAGCACTAGTGCCTGTTATTGAAAATCCTTGAGTATTTAATGTGTTTGCTTGGTATGAAGAGTTAAATACATTATGAAATACAATATCACTATAGGGAGATGGACTTAATAATAACTGTGTTGAAGTGTTATTTTGACTATAGCGATGTGTTATAAATAATTTTATTATATCATGTTCGTAAAATTGATCTGATATCCCAGTTGTAACTCCAAGTAAATGTAAAATATTATTAGTTTTAGTAGTGTTTGTAACAGGGCATGTTGAAAAAGTAGTTGATGCTCCATCAAAAGCATTATGCATGTCAATAAATTCTGTGCCAGAGGCTAACGTATCTGTTGCTTCTCTACCTTGAATAGTACCTACAGCTTTTTTAGTTAGTTTTGTTCTAATAGTATTAGTATTCTCAAATTGTGTTGTGGTCACATCATCGACAGAACCAGAATCAGTTGCTAATGGAATAAAGGCATCTTGCCCCTGATATATATTAATATGAGCATTAGAACCTGATGAATATGCTCTTGGCATTAATGTTACTATCTCATCATCGTTAATTCTTAAATTTGGTACTGGATATAAATTAATATCACAAAAAGCAGGTGTATTTAAAAAACTAATATTTGGGGTATAATCACCATAAACTAAAGGAATATAAGTGTTGGTAACAGGAGTTTGGTCTTTAGGAATAGTTATAAAATCCCAAGGTCTTTGAGAAGAAACATCAAAAGATATAATTTCCTCATCATTAGTATTTAAACTACTTAATCTTCCGTTGTATATTTGAATACAATTAGATAATGAAGTATTGTCATCTGGTTGAGAAAAAACTCTCACAGTCTTGTTAATATAGTAGTTGTCGCTAAATAATAAATCTTTTAATAGGTAATCTGATTTATATTTAAAATTAGCAGATTGAAAAGATATATTTGAAGATTTAGCTTTTGAGTTTTTTAAATCAATACTATCTCGTATTGCCCCTGATTGAGTAATAGATCCATTGTAAAATACTCCATCTACTTCTGTATCTTTATAAGCTAAAGGCAAGAATCCTCCATAAGTACCTCCGTAAATATTCCCCTTTGCAATATTTCCAGTTAAGTCTTGAGAATATGTTTCAGCGTTATTAAATTCCCAATAAGCCCTTAATGCTGAGGCTTGATTGTAGTTACCAAAGTTACTTAGCAAACTCCTAGTTACTCCACTGTTGTATATAGCTGTTAAATTATTGGAGTCTAAAGCTGTATTACCTGACCAAATAGCAAAGTTTTTTATACTAAATCCATGAAAACTATCAGGATCTGAAATTAATAATTTTCCAAACATTGTTTTACCACTAGCATGGTAACCTACTCCTGTACTAATTGCACCACTTCCGTCTGAACTTATTGTTTGAGAAGAGTTATTAATATATATTTTAGTATTATCTGTTGTTAAGTCTCCATCCATATTAGAAGTAATGGCTACATGATACCACACATCACTATTTATTGCTTGACCTGAAATCCTTCTATAATTTGTATTCTCACTAGCATCGCTAATAAGTAATGATATTTTATCGTTTTGATCCTTGTAAATATTGAATCCAGACCAATGATCTTCTTTTGTATTACTCATAAATATATAAGTATTATCACCCATAGCATCAGCAGGGAACTTAACCCAAAAAGAAAAAGTTACAAACCGAGTGCTTTCACTTACACCTAAATTAGAGATAGCAGTAGGAGTTGTTCCGTAATCAATATAATCATCAACATCATCAAAGGATAAAAATGAATCCCTACTATTAAAAACTTGAAATAACCAGTTTTCATTAATGTTGGAGCGTTTATAACTATTAGGAAGAGTTAGACTCATGCTAAATTCATCCTTTGTGCTTTTTCTATTGCAGGGATTATACTATCTATAACAGTTTCATCTAATAGAGGTGCAGATATGTTCAAAGTAATTGGGCTTGAACCTTGATTTATTGCATCTAAATTATTAATACCTATTGATTCTACCGCATTTCTTGACATTATAAATTCACCTTTTTCAGCTTCAATTAAAGTACCTCCTTGCGAATGGGGGTTGCCACCTACTAATCCACCTTGCTCATACTTTGGGGGTTTTTGTCCAAGGATTATTCCTAATTGTATAGCACCCATTGAGGCAACTAAACTTGCTAATAGTGGGTTACTAGATACTTTTGTAACAGCAGTTGCTGTATTCATTATAGCATTAGAAGCGTTTGAAACTTGCTCCATTTTCCAAAGCCTTAATTTTTCCTTTGCAAATGTTTGGCTTTTTTGTTTTTCCATAATCTTTTGCTGTTCTGAAGAAGATTGTCTATAAGCATCTGTACTTTTCAAAGCCTCTAGTTCAGCAGTTTCCCTAGCTGTAATATCACTAGACATAGTAGCCGTAAGTGCAGAGAATTGCGATCCTAAGACTTGAAAACTTTTTACAGTTTCGTTTACAGTTTGAGTAAATGATTTTTTAAAATCTTCTCCTTCTAGATTTAATAACCCTAATGCAATCATTAAATCCTGTATGGCAAGTACTGCATTTTCAGTAGATTCAATTTGACTTTTTGTAGCTTCTGCATCTGCTTTTTTATCAATAATAGACTCAGCTAATATTTCCTTAGCAGTCATCATTCTATTATTTGAATCTTTAGTAGCTGTTCCGTGCCTTTCTCTTTGGATTATAGCTAATTGTTCTGTATTAATAGCTTTATTTAAAGCGCTATTAAACTCTTCTGAGGTTTTAGTAGATTCCATTAATTCAACTGATTGAGTTTCTAGTGATTTGTTTGTAGTTTTTAAAACCCCTCTTAATGTTTCGAGTCTTTGATTTTGAACCTTGAATTCTTCGTTAAGTTTTTCCTTGTTTGTTAAATCAAGGTTAGAAATTCCTATAGTTTTTAATCTTTCTGTGGCTTCTTCTTGTAGTAATTTAATCCTAGCTTTAGATATTGTTTCTTCACTAGCACCAATTTTTTCTAAAAATATTAATTGTTGCTCTCCTTCATTTTTCATTATAAAAGTCATCTCTTCTAATGAATTTGATAAACTTTCTAAAAATGGAGAAACAGCACTTCCTATCTGTTCTAGCATATCACCAAAAGAATTACCTAAAGCTGTAAAAGAACCTACAGCAGTATTTTTTACAGACCTTGCTAATCCTCCAAACTGCGTTTGAAGCTCTTGGAGTATAATAGCTTGAGCTGATGCTAAATCATTTGTCTTATCAAACTTTTTAATAGCTTCTTCTTGCTCTCCAGAAAACTGAATACCTACTCTTCTTAAAGCAGTTAACCCTGTAATAGGATCGTTTAAAGCTTTACCAACTTGCACAGCAGAACTTTTTAAGTCTTGTCCCATTGCCTCTGAAACATTTAATATAGCTTCTAATGCTTGAGGAAAAACATCTTTCTGTATTCTAGTAAATGTTAGTAATAATGCTTGTGTTTCTATTAAGGCTTCATCACCAACATTAGTAACAGATTGAAGTCCAGATGCCATCAGAGTTAACTGTTTATGCGTAAGACCTGCTGAGTGACCTGTAGATTTAAGAGCTGAAGATAGTTTCTTTTCAGCCTTTTCTTGTCTGCTTGATAATTGAACTACTTTACCTATAGTAGCCCCAAAGATAGTCATCCCAAAGCTAACTAAAAGCATTCTTGATCTTAGTACGGCAAAAGAACCGCCTAATATTCTAGTAGCATGAGCTGTTTCAAACAAACCTTTTTTTTGTTTTTTTAAATCAAGGATATACTTTTTAGTTGACCTCCTTAGTTTTTCAAGTGCAAAGCGATCTCCCTTCAAAGCTTGTGTTTTTAATTTTAACGCTCCCTCAACATCTTTTATTTCCTTTCCTTCTAGCTTTAAATCTATTATAAGTTTTTCTACTTGACTTTCATATTTTTTAGTAGATTTTGTTTTTTTCTTTTCTACTTGCGTAATACTTGCTTGTGCTTTTATTAATCCTTTAGTGGCTTTATCTAAATTTTTAATAGTAGTTATTAAAACTTCATCGCCTTTAGCTTTAAATTCTATTGTTACTGTCTGTTGTGCTTTACTTGCCATGATTCATAGCCTCTGATTTCTTTTTTTCTATAGTGCTTTTAATTAAAAAACTTTTTTCTACCCATTTTTGAGGTTGCTCTCCATAAGAACCTTTATATGGGGGTATTCCAAACTGTTTAGCATAAACATACCTAGATATATCCTTTTGAGATTGCTTGTCTAATAATACATTTGGGCAAGTAAAAAAGGGTAGTTGCTTTACTACGGACTCAGCCACACTAAAGTTACTACCCTCTTTATTTTTTTGACGTACTTCTTCTATTAATAGCTCAATAACGGCATCGACATCACTTTTTGATGTAAATGTTCGTGTCTCATATTGCCCATCGATTACGATAGGAATACGAGCCTTATATGGGTATGTATGATACACACATCCCTCACATTGTTCTGTAACCCGAAGATTGTATTCTAGTGTGAGGGTTTCTACTCCCCCAAGCGTTGATAGTCTTGTATTGCAATAGACAGTTCATTTTTCTCATTGTCATTTAAAGATTTAATGAAATTATCATCTACTCCATCAGTGCCTTTACGAATCCATGCTGTTCTAGCTTTTGATAGATTTTTAATTGCTACTAAATTATCTCCATCGTATTTCATTTCAGGTACATCATTGCAGAAGTCTATATCATCTACTGACATTTCTTTTATTTTTGCTTCTTTGCCAGTAGTCAGCTTAATACTTTTCATTATGTTATATCTAAAGTAAGAACTGCATCTGAACCATTTGTCACTCCTTGAACAGCGACATCAAGCATCATTGCATCACCCTCGTTAAAAGTAACATCTGTTAATATTCCTGCTGGTACTGTAATAGAACAGTTACCTGCTGTAGACTGAGGCATAACAAATAAGTTTGTAGCCGTATCTGCTGTTTGAGTATTTAAAGAATTATACAAGCCTTTAGTAACTGAGTCATATTTTACAGTTGCATTGGCAGTTACTGTAAATTCTGAACCTCTTCCATAAGAATGATAACCTGTACTAGAAAATCCAGTATAAACAGCAGGACTTTCTATAGAAAAACCTATAGCTGTAATAACTGGTGCAGATACTCCTGCTAATTTTGTAGAAGCACTTGACAGGGTATTTAAACTAATTAAATCGGTTAAGAAAACAGTACCTGCTGGAGTGTCAGTATTGTTTGTGTCAGGGTTTTGTCCACTTGATATTGTAGCTTCAAATTTATATAAACCAGAATCTGTTCCCATATCAGCATTTATACTAAAATTAGTACATAAACATCCCTTCATTACTATATTAACTCCATCGACTACATCAGGTGAGGCTAAAACAAGTGTAAATGTTTTATTATCTCCTGTATTAGCTGTATCTCCGTATGCCCCTGATTGTCCTGTTGGGGCTGTAGCTAAAGTAATATCTGCAATACTTGAATCGTCTAGAGCCATACCAGTAACGCTTTGCATAAGCATCTGTGTACCTTTGTCTCTATGAAAAGTTCCCGATAAAGAAACTTCTATAACTCTCATTTCATTATCTTGGAAAAAATCATCTGCGTGTAAAATTCTACCACCTCTAGACCTTACTGCTGTTACTTGATTTGGATTTAAACTAGGGAATGCAATAGCATCTATATCTAGTTGAAACATAGCACTTTCAATAGAGGGGGATGTCCCAGGAGTTGCTTCCTCTATTACCCATGCTTTAAAATCTCTTGGTGAAAAAACTGCGTTTGCCATTAGTTATCTCCTTTTTTTTCTTTTTTAATTTCTATTTTATCTTTAATTACATTAGGTATTGTACTTAACTCAATACTTTTACCCTGATTAAGTGCTACCCAATCTTTGTAAATTAAATTACAATAGTTGTTATTCGAAGATAGCTTTTCATCTTTTTTTAGTTTGATTTTCATACCTTATTCCTTATTACTTTATGATATGTTGCCTAAAAACTTACCTCTCCATTCCCATCTCATAACATTTAAACCATCTACTAATTCTTCATCTTCTTCTAGCTCATTAATACGACAGTTCAACAGCCTACCATCAAAGTAGGTGTTATGTTCATTTTGAAAGAACAGAGCTTCTATGTGCGATACTTGACGAAATATATGTTCCCAAGTATCTTTTTTGATTGTTTTTTCTTTAAAAGTATATGATACATCTAATATATACTCTCTCATTTCTGCTGTAGACATACGATCAATCAAATCCGTGCCTACAGGATTAAGTCTTATAGACTGGTTACCCATGTCTTTAAAATCACCTGTGTAAACAGGTATGCTACCAGCAAACTCTTCGTTAAGAAAAGAACGGATAGTGTCTAATATTTTGTCATCCCATATATTGACAAAGGTTATCATCTACGAGTCATCCGTATTGAGTAAGGCATTCCTGTATCATCAACAGATTCATTCTTACCAAAAAACTCTATTTCCCATTTATCATTTAATGTGGCTGTATCAGCAGTATCACCTGCAAATCTTATATAAACATCTTGTGCTAATGGTTGATATTGACCATTTATAGTCTCTATGTAGTTAGCAGTTTCTCCATTGTTCATTCTTTCAGCACCAAGATTATCTCCATCTTTCTGCCATACAGAATATTTAGCAGTACCCATAGCTCCTGCTGTGGTAATTTTAATACCAACTCTATCATAAATATCGTAGTAATGACCTCTAGTATCTACTAGGTTAATAGCACCACTTACTGATATTTGCCTAATAACACCTTTACTAGAATCTCCTGTAACCTGCCAAGATAGTTTTGTTGAACCATCGTTTAATGATGCAATATTTCTATCAGCTTCTTCAAATAAAGCATTTGCTATTTCAGATGTAGGATCACTTGACCTAATAAGAAATGAACAAGCAAGTAAGGCAGTTGTTCTTACAATCATGTAATCATAATTACCATCTTTATCTTGAAATTGTTTTCGGGGCAGTCTGCCATCTAACCTAGAATCAAGGTATTTTTCGGCATTAGATATATAGCGTGTTCTAAGAGTGTTCCAATCATCGCCAGACTCCATAAGTATGTCATTTGGATTTGTAGAACTATTAAAGTAATAAACAATATCATTTGTATCGTCATAATACCATTCATCATTAGTATCTACATCAGATACACTCGATTGACTTGCCCCTAAATTTTTACCATTTGCAAAAAGTTGTGTTACTAACCCTACGTTATGAGCCTTATATTTATTAGTAGACTCAACTACAAACCCATATAAAGGTGTCTTTGTGTCAAACTCATCTATCGAGGGGAAAATGTCTTTTAAATCTCTATTTGTACAATATGCCATAGTGTTCCTATATTACTATTTTATCCTCTTTAATGCAATACAAAAAGTTAAGTCCTTAACCTTTTAATTCTATATGAACAAGGTCATCAAAATTATTATCTTTTGTTTGTCCATCACTATCCCAGTCACATCCCACTCTAACTGGTATCTTCATTACATGAGCAATACCCCTAAGCATCCCACACATATAATGAAACGTATCTCTATCATCCCAGTCAATAGGATATGGGGCAAGGTCAACAGCTTTACCTTCAATATGCTTTGAATATTTCGTCTTACTAGCACCTTTAGCAACTAATTCATCTTGCCTCTCTTGTGACCTTACCCCTTCAATAATAGTGACATCCATTATTTTGATAAGTTCGTTTAAGACAACTCTAAGCTCAGGGTTAACACCCTTAAGTCTTGCTCTCGATCTTTTACCGAACCTATACACTACTTCTTCTTTCTCTTAGATTTAACTTTTTTTCTTTTCTTCATTGGTTTCTTTTTGCCGAAACCATAACCTTTTCCTTTTGGCATATTACTTCCTCTTTTTCTTTATCTTTTTAATTTTGCCATTCTTTGTTCTGGCAAACTTATGTGTTTTAGTTTCTCTGATTAATTTCCCAGAGTATCGTTTATTACCCCATTTCCAGCTTACTGTTTTAGCCATTACCACTTCACCTTATTTGCCCAATAAGCACCAGACATTTTACCTCTAGCAATGTTCTTTCTGTGTCTTGCTTTAAATGACTTACGCTTGGCTTTCATTCTAGCAGATTCTCCTTTTTTAGGTTTACCTGCTGTACTAGCACCTTTTTGACCAAAGCGTATTAACTTTACTTTACTACCTACTTTAGCAAGAACAACATGAGATTTAGTCTTATGACCTCTGGTTCTTTTGGGCTTGTTATAGCCACTAAGCCCAAATCTAGCTAATCTAGGATCTCTTTTGCTTTTCTTTTTAGTAGGCATTACTTCTTAACTATACCTTCAATTATATCTGTTACTAAATCAACAACCTTTTCAAAAAAGATTTGTTCTTTTTTCTCACTTACAAAAGGAATGTCAATCTTCTTATTAATTTTTGTTGCCAATGATTCTTTAAATTCATCAGATTGTACATGGTCAATCATACCATCTGCATACTCACTTACGATATGGTCTTTAGCCTTATCTATAATTCCTGCTAATATTAGTTTACTCATTTTAATTTCCTTATATTTGTTATTTTATATCCTAAATATATTATTGTCATTATTGC
>PDMW01019552.1_pt1 | contig 11680 bp, 18 predicted proteins | sample 1515511 | NCBI WGS metagenome assembly PDMW01 (sample SAMN07343023, study PRJNA328102) | Marine metagenome, whole genome shotgun sequencing project. | biome: marine; feature: bay; material: water; isolation source: viruses from water sample < 0.22 micron filtered, nuclease treated, low... ... | reverse complement strand
CCTAGCGTACTAGAGTATGGTCTACCCCGTGCATCATCAGCAACAAGGGGATGGTCGGACACAATAAGTAGTCCTCCCTTCTCCTCATTTCCCTCGGGCGAGAGACACGGGTTCTTACACGCCTCATGTAGTGGGCATTCAATGCAGCCGTGATCTATGTCTAAAGGTGTTACCTGTTCAACCGAAGCTAATTGAGGCTCCGTATAAAGTTGAAGATACTTCACGCATTCTGCTCTAGCCATTTGTTCACGGCAATAGGCATACGTCCTGGAATATCAGACATGCGACCGAGAATAGATACGTCGCTTTTCAGCCGCATACATATATCAACTATGTCATCTGCGTCAGTTATTTTAGCGTCCATAAAAACCTGAACAACATCACGTAACCTACGCGCACTGGACAACATCTCGGGTGTAACCTCACTGGCCTCTAGCTGCACCGGAGGAGCCGGAGGAAGTTCTTCTTCCACTACAGGTTGTGCTTCTATAGTAGGCTCTACCACTACAGGTTGTGCTTCTACACGAGGTCTCTCGTCCGTAATGTCCTCTATTACATTGGCATCCTGTAGCCCTAGACCCTTCATAAAACTAGAAGGGTCTTCTATCCCGTCTAGTTCTATGGCTTTCGCTGTTATCGTTACGTCTTCAAATCTAATTTTAGCCATCTGTTTCCCTCATTGAACACATTTCTGTGCCTCCTCTAAAAGCCAGCACGGATCTACACTTCCGGGATCTTCCCCAGCAGGTAGTTTCACATAACCAGCACGTTTTCCGTTTAGTCTCAGTTTTTGGCTGAGCGCGTAGCCTTCTTCCCACGCATCTCCGTCTAGTACAATAGCGAGGGGTCTGTTTGCTGTTTTCAGTAGCTCAACCTGCATAACCGTAGGTTTTCCAAGACAAGCTACCGCATTACCCACATAGGGCAGCGCATCGAAGACACCTTCGACGACGAGTAGCGCATCGTCATTCCCCATGGCAGAAAATGAGTTCTCCCCGAAGAGCATGTTCGCTCTGTTCATGCCTTTGGGATACACGTATTTCATATCAGCGTGTCCTGTGTAATCACGCGCTACGAATCCGCGCACACTGTTGGCCTCTGTTATGGGTACAATAATTCGGTGTCGGAAATAGCCTTCAAGACACACACCTATCCGTGCCTCTAAAAGTGTACGCCCGCTAAAGCCTCGACTGAGTAAATAGTCTCTGGCTTGTAGTGTTGCCTCGGCATCTATACCTGGCCCCGTGTAAAGAGGGATATGTTCGTCGGGTAGTTTTATTTGTGGGGCTTGCGTGACATCTCTCCACGGTTTCTGCCACATGTCATCAAACTCACCGTCCATGCGTCCTTTGATTCCGCAACGGAAGCAATGGAAAAATCCTGTCTCGGCATTGACAGCGAAAGATCTCCGAAGATCTTCTTTACCAATACGAGTGATACAAAAAGGACAAGACCCTCGCACCCATGATGAATGCGAGGTGTCTCCCATTTCTAGAATCTCTCTAGCTATTTCGCTGGCTTCGCTCATCAGTTATAAAGGCTGTCCGCCTGGTCTTTAGTTAACACACCATAGGAAACGGCATCCTCGATGAGGGCTTTGGTGTCGCCCTCATAGGCTTGTTCAGTGTACGCCTGATAGGATCGCACGATCTCTTCTGACGTATGCTTCTCTAGAGAAGCGGCTACAGTTTTTTCAATGAGTTCATCTTTTTGTTTTTGATCTAACATAACTCTACTCAGTATCATGTGCGTAGAGCCTGTACCAGACGCTCGCCTTCAAATAGTCGTCTATCCGCTCTTTGACTACTTCATCAATCCAAGACATGAACAGTTCATAGCTTAGCTCTCTTACTTTCCGAAAGAGTAAGTTATTTGTACTAGGCAAAAGTCTTTTGATTGCCTCTAGGTGCTGCGATGTTAAATGCTTTTGTACGAACCTAAGCTCTACAAGGACACACTCGGGAGGACGGTCTTCGTTGAGAAGCCCACCATTGGTGACAATCAGCACAAGCTCGCCTTCTTCTTCCGACCACTTACTCTCACGTTTTTTTGCAAGGTTACTCACTTCTACTAGCCTCCAATCCGGGGGCTTTTGATTTTGCCTTGAGAGTGCGCCCACTCAATCATAGGATCTACGTTAGAGACTTTCCGTAGGTGCTCAGGCAACTCGGGAGAATCGTGAGACAAGAGCTGTCCTCGGATAATCCAGTCACCTGGAAATGCCTTTAGTAGCTTTACGGCTTCATCCGGTGTCGAACAACCAAGCCCTGTGAGAAGCTCTTTAGTCGTTGAACTATCTGGGGCATCCTCGACCCCTCGGATGATGTAATTTTTGTGTATGGCCAATGGCTGGCCTTTTCTTTTTTCAGTCATAACGTTTCTAATACCTCTTGTTCAATTCTTGCATTACTGCTTCTCTAAATTTATCCGTGTCTTTTATTTCTAAAATTCTTTTCACGTGTGGCTTGTCTGAATCTAGCGCGGTCAATACTTCCCTAACTATTTCTAATGCCTCTTCGGTTATCTCACTATCTTGCTCTTCTAATTCACTGTTCATAATCTACTCTCATAAAGTTGCAGGGCATCCCACCCCGCTAGACACATGTCAAACACAAGGAGACAAACAACAAGGGCACGACTGTGTTCGCCACTCCCTTGTATCTATAAGTCGATTTCAAAGCTGAAATCTGACAAACTTTTTTACTTTTTTATAAGTGCTTGTTGTTGCACAAAATTTTTGCTGTTTTTTCTTCTCACGTCTAAGCCCCTACCAATCAATCCCTGGACCAAAGTCAGGCTTGCGGGTGTCTAGTTGTGCCTCCGTCTGAACGAGGTTGTGATCAAGGATCTTGTTCATCCGCAGCAACTCACCTTTTAGTCTGGATAACTCAGACTCTATACCTCTGATAGCTAGAAATAATTGGTCCCTCACTCGGGAAACTTCTTCTATTTCATCTTGCGTGTAATTCTTGTCTCTCACGCCCTAGTATTATGTAGCCCCCACGAAATTAGAAAAATAATATCAAAAAGGCCAACCCTCCCTGTGGACAGGGCAGACACGTCCCTTCTCAAATTCGTGGGGTAGAGGTCCTATGTCCTCGCCTCCCCTACCATGTCTGTTCTTATCGATACGAAACATAAGCGTGGCTCCCTCGTCGCGAGGGTTCAATGTGATCACTAGGTCTGCTGTTCTACTCAAACCCATAGAACCCGCAGCTTGGTCGCTGGTTATTTTTTTGTTCCTATGATCATGCGCAGACGCCTTTACTTGCGCGGCACTCCAAACCCAGCACTTCCTATCGACGGCAAGCGAACGTAAGTCTTCTGCTATGTCCGTCAACTCTTCGTGCTTAGCCTTCTTATTGGGCGCAGATAAAAGTGCAACATAATCAATGCACACCAAGTCTATCGTCCTTCCATACGCGGCTTCCTCTTCTTTCACCCATTGACGTATATCTGCCATAGTTGTGGCATGTGGGGTGAAATAACGGACAGTACAAAAACCTAACAGACCGTCCTCTTCAAGAACTTGCAACCTGTCTTTCGCTTTAGTAACAGCGCGAGGATCGTTTACAATGTCCTCCCAACAAATATCGGTTAGGTTACTCATAATGCGTGAGTGAACGTGAACCTCGGCAAGCTCCAGCGTAGCATAAGCTACCGACCTACCATTGCTCACAGACTCAGAAGCAACGTGCGCTAGGGACATCGACTTGCCCGAGCCAGAAGGTCCTAGGAAAAATCCAAGAGAACCTTTATCCAACCCGCCAGACAAAGAAGCATCCAGCTCACTTATGCCCGTACTAAGTTTCTGTGCGTTTCGCAGATCTTCAATTTGCTCAATTACATCCGTAGATAATCTTGAACCTAAAGTGTTCTCCGAAGCACCAATGCGTAGAGCTTGTGTAAGCATATCGCTGACACGTGCCATGTCTCCCCGTTTAGAGAACGTATCCAGTGCCGATTCAAGCGCACCCTTTTGAGCGTGTCTCTTGAGTACGGGAGTAAGCTCAGAAAGGATATCTTCTGAAGAGTATGCGTCTATGTCCTCATCCCCGTCGTCTAGTAGCTGCAAGGCATCTTGCATGGTGAGTTTGTCTAACTTACCTGCATCGTGAAGAGTGCGTAGACGTTGCCTTACTATAACAGAGCTTGCGGGTGGCTTTGATGTCTCACCTATAAGTCTGCACACGTCGATAACTGTACGCGCTGCCTCGTCTTGCACAATGTCTGAAGACATATGCTTACCTACCCGCTTATAGAATGCAGGATTGGTTGCAAGCATTTGCGCAACGATTCGCTCAAACAAAGGGTCTAATCCGTAATCAGTCATCGCTCACCTCCACAATGTTGTCAGAGCATATAACCATGCACTGGTCTGTTCTTCCGTTTGCTAATTTAGCTACAGCCACGGGTACGTAAAAATAGTCGTCTTCTAGAACGTAAGATGTCCCATTGATCAAACCTGTATTTATGTCGCCTTCCTTATCGGGCGAGCCCCTAAACTTTATCTTTCTTCCTAAACGCATATCTTCAATCCGTATCACCATACGAAGTCTCCCCGACGAACTATGTCACGAAGCCTTGCTTGATCAGCCGCAGCTTCTTTTTTCGCCATGTCATAATGTTTCTCCCAACCACCTGGAAACCACTTCTCGATAAGTGCCTCGGTAATAAGTTCCCTCTGGGCTGCTCTTTTCAAACCGTCGTAACGACGCAAAATATCTTTGTGCTTCCGAGTAAACAAAAGCCTGCCACCCCCATAGCTTGACGCCTCACGGTCAAACCAACCAAGACGCTCCTCTAAACGCTTCATGCTAAACACCCAGTTCACGGGAGGAGGTTTTGTTTTCGCACCCTCGTTCTTCTCACTAAATGAAATCCAAGAATCTAAACTAAACGCCGCCCAAGAAGCGGGAGCAATATCATTCTCCCGCATGAAGTGAGCAGATGCGACCAACGACTTGTAAAACTTGCTTCGCTTCACACTACCGCGAGTCATCACATAAGACCGCTTATTATACCTAGACTCGAACGCACCTCTATACGCCTCGGCCAACTTCTTCACAGACGCCTCGTCCGACAAATCAGAAGACAAAGACGGAGGGGGAGGTATCTTCGGTACACCAATAAAACCTACTGACGGGTAGGGAGGTATTGGCATGGTTTTCTCTATTGTAGGGTTACTACCCTGACCAACTTGAATATAGGGAGTTTCCCTTATAGACTCTTCATTGGTTTCTTTCATATCAGATCCTTCATTATGCTCTTCTGAGCGTTTTAGAAAAGAATCGTCAGAATGGCTCTCTAATCGACGATCTTTTGTTGGGGGCTGGTTAGGGGCACATTCGTGGTTAGAATCGACTAGAGAGGATTCTCGCATGACTGGGGGTGCTTCCTCGCCTGGTTCTAGGCATTCAATGTCGAGAGTGTCAGAAAAAGAAGAAAAATCGAGAGCGTCATCGACGCTCATTATAACCCCCTTAAGGGGGTTATAATCTTTATATCTTTTAATACTACTCTTTAACGTGCGCTCATCTTGAATAACGGTTGTACCAACTTGAATATAGGAGCTACCCCTAATAACGTTTTCACCCTGACCAACTTGAATATGGGTAGAAACCCCTCCTATCGGGGGTGCATCTTTGTAGGGTCTACCCGCGCCTTCCCTTGCCCCACCCCACGAGGGTTTGGCCTTAATCATGACACTCGCAATCTCGGGTATTAGTATAATTCCATTTCTGTAATCACCTACGACTGTTCTTCGGAATCTCTTGTTTCCGTTCCTCTGCATTATCCATTTTCCTTCTTTTACGATGCAGAGTTCTACGAGTTTCTGGCAGGCTCGTCGGACGCTTGTGTAGGGTAGGTTTTTTGAGACAGCTAGGGACCTAGCCGAAGCATAGCTGTGTCCCTCTTTATTTCTTCTCCACAGAAACGCGACCCAGACTTCAAAAGCTGTAAGCCCTAGTCTTCTCCTAAAGATGTTTATGTCGATGACTTCGCTTCCCGCGATATTATCTTTTACTACTGGGGGTTCCACTTTTACTCCAAGACATAGAGGCGCCGTCCGAACACTCGGCGTAAAGGTGTTGGTGGGTTTTGGGGGGAAGAATGAAAACTACCCTCACATGCCCAGACGACACCTCTATACCTTGGAATACACCCACCATACTGCTGTGGCCGCCGAAAGCCACAATTTATTATTACGAAAACGAAACTGTTTTAGTAAAATTTTTGCCAAAAAATATAGGATCTTCAGGAGAGCCTAGTCGTCAATGACCTCGTAACCTTCCGCTTGATACGCAGCTTTCCGTTCTTTAGACCATTTCTTTAGTGTGCGGTGCCCCGTGTCATAGACGTCATATACGTGGAAATCTTTTTTATCTCCGTGCATACGCATACCTCTGCCCACACGTTGGATAGCCGCAATAGCTGACTTACCAGCAGAGCCTATAATGACAGACCGAACAGAGGGAATGTCTGTCCCCTCCTGAAATATAACCGAGACAATGAGTACATCAATGTCTCCAGTGGTTAGTCTCCTTACCGCTGCATCTCTCTTTGCTGTATTCTTTTCGCCCCAAAGAAACTCACAAGATACTCCGGCTTTTCTAACTCTCTTTTCCAACGCATGTCCGTGCTTGATCTCTTTTACAAAAAGCAGAGCAGGCTTCTCACACCTAACGGAAAATTCTGTTAGTAATTTATTACGGGATGCGGAACGAACTACAGCTTCTCCGTAAACTCCTTGCCAGGTTTTCTTATCTGACTCTTGAGAAAGCTCAGGCATGTGAATGTACGGTTTAGCAAGGTAGCCTGCCTCGATAAGTGTCTCTGGTTTTATCCTATATATTACGGGGCCTAGTGCGCCTATCGCATAGATACTTCGTTTATCCCCGCGAGCTAAAGGTGTTCCAGATAAGCCCACTCGATACACCGCGTTTTCTAATGCCATAAGAACACTGAGTGAGCTATTCGCTGGTGCCGTATGACACTCATCATGAATCACTCCTCCTATGCTCTGCAACAGCCTGACGGTCCTCTGGTCCCTTTTCTTTAGAGCCCTAGACAACGTTTGAAATGTACCAACCGTAAAGTCCTGTATATCGAAGATACCATCACCTATCTTGCCTGCTTTTAATCCAGTTCTTAGTTCGTACCTATCCGCCGTTTGGTGAAGGAGGTCTTTCTTATGAACGATAAACAGCCAGCGAGTTTTTATCTTTACGGTAAGGCCAATCGCAATCTCAGTCTTACCTGCTCCCGTGGGTAGCCAAAGGATACCTTGCTTTCTTTTGATGACTCTTTCAACGGCTTCCTTTTGCTCAGGTCTCAACCACGCTAAGTCGTGGGATGTGAGATCTGCCGAAGGAAGTTTCGCGTCTACTCGATACTCAATGTCTAAGTCTTTAAGATGCTTGCACACCATAGAAAGTAGTCCCGTAGGAAAAGACCTTTCAATCAAGTTGAACAGTCTCAGCTTAGGAGAGTCGGTACGTCTACGTACCTGTCCTCTAACCATCACAAATTGATTAGCCGCGTCATCAAAGGATAAGTATTCTTCTAGTAAATCTAAAACCCACTCGTCCGACCCATCCACAGTACAAACCGTTGGGTTAGCTGTAATAACTACATCGTTCATTATTCCTCCTCTCCGACAGGGCTTAGTATCTCCATGCACATTGGTATGACTTCGTGACATACAGGGCTAAAGGTTTCATGTCCGATAACCAGACAGTCACTAATACTTGTAACTCCCCATTCGATTTGTGTGGCTAACACCGCGCCATTTTTAATAGGGAGTCTAATAATCTCTACCCACCCGTTGGAAAAGGCTTCTGCTTTTACACACCCTTGATACCAAACCCCATCTTCTCTGTGGGGATAGTCCGCTAGTGCCCTTATTACAGTTATCCTCAATGTTTCTTCTTTTACACGGACAATTCGTTCATGGTGTTCGTGCGTAAAATACCTAATGGGTCCAGGGTTCAGGAACGTTATATCTACATCACGTACATCGTAACCGCTGCCTGTAAGTTTACCTACCTCGTAGTCATCCGTGGTTGCGTTCGTGAATGCTGAGATCAATTTTACTTCCACTATTCCTCCAGGTACACAGCGACGGCTTTGAGTAGTTCTTCGAGTTGTCTTGTGTCCCCCGCGCGAACAAGACAACCTTCTTTTATCCATGTACTAACGTGCTTATATCCTGCTCTTGCCGCAGACTTTTTTAGTGTGGCATACTGTTCTGCATTTAGCCGTAAAGCCAGGTTGATTGGTTTGGGTTCCGTCTCTAGTTCTATTTCTTGCTCAGTGTTGCTCATCTGATATTTCCTTCATCTTACGGCTATTCTCTATACCGTTTTTTATTTGTTTGGTTGTTGCGTAAACTTTACTCACGTCTACCGAGAGCATCCCTGCAAGCTCACTTGACTTGAGTTCTCCCGCTAGGAGCATCGAATAAAGTTTAGCCTTTGCTACGTCAAGGTTGAACATCCTCATGATGAACCCCGTGACTTTAGTTTCTACACTCTTTGCGTTTACTTCCTCCTCTTGGTTTTTATTTACGGACCCTACATCGACAGTAGTAATATCCTTTGTGTTCTCGGGATCGTACCCACTGGTCTTTTCTGCATCCTTGTAGTTCTTATGGTTTATTCCCGACACAGCAGTGCGCGTTTGATACAGGTACTTAGACACACTAAAGAAGGCCGCCTTATATAAGTATCCCTCTATTCCACTTGTTGCTTTAGCCTCATCGTACTTTCCTGCCGATAGTATTCCTACCCAGGCTTGTTGATAGAGTTCGTCAAAGCTAAACTTAGTACAAAGTGATCTACCTTTTCTTGCGGCGGCTTCTGCTATTGGGTGCCCGTCCTTGAGTTCGATAGTCATTGCTCCCACCTATGCCCCTGCGATGTACGCTTCGGGACATCTATGCGATGCCTTAGTTATTGCCGACCTTAGTGTTCCTAGTGAGTTTACTATCCCCTCTAATTCTTCTTTGGTGAGTGCATAGTATTCTGTGTAAGCATCGCTGTCTTTTATTTTCCGAGTTTGTAACAACCTCTGGAATTTTACAGACTCGCAGTCCCTTGTCGCGGTAACAATGGCTTTACGTATTACATTGGTATCTAAAGGTTTCATTCCGTCGTCTGCCCAGGTATCTTGAGCAAACCTAATAAGGGAGCCACCGTCTTGTTCTCCTAGAAATTTCAGAGACTCTCTAAAGCTAGGGTCAACCGAATAGTTCCAAAGTAGAAACTGTAAGCATTGACCTTTGAAAAAGTTAGATAGCGTGCCTATAGGCTTATCGGCAACATAGGCTTTTATTTCGCGGCTTCCATCCTTCTTCTCCCTGTACGCCTGGATAGTGTGTTCCGTATACTCTATATTGTTCTTCTCTAGGATATGGATGGCTGTCCGTACTACAACTTCTTTACCCTCTTGCTTCCTTTCCTTATCGAACCTACGGTAGTAAAGGCAGTGTACCGTCGTGTGGTGTTTCCTCATTTCTTTTGTTAAGTGTTGTCCGCAGTCTATACATCTTATACTCATTTACTCTTCCTCCGAGCTTTGACTATTTGCGCAGCCCCGAAATTTTTTCCAATTCTTGTGTCCAAAAACCAAAATTTTTTCCCCAAAAAACGGCCCCTTATAAGGCTCTCTTTTCTCTCATGTGTCACATCACATATGTACATATACACATACGCGGACATGGTACACACGCCCCCGTGACACGCATTCGCGAGTACGTTACACGCACATCCGCATAATCTGCGTATTACGTGTGTGTATACGCGGATAAGGTAGTGCGCATAGTGGGTATAAACACAGCGGATCATCCGACCCACTGTGTTTATATCCGTTGTTCTTATTAGCTAGCCGCTGCAAGCAGTGCTGCCGAGACTTCAATCTTACAGTCTTCGAGCGCGGTTTTTACATCGTCGAGACTAGCGCCGAGAATGTTTGTGTACCGCTCAAGCTTTTCCTGCTGGGATACGATCTCTCTGCGACGGTTGCGATACGCTCGCGGACCTTGGTCATCGATGATTGCGTCCGAGCAGACTTGCATCTCGCGTTCTGCTTCCGCGACGACAGCTTTAGTCAAAGCCGCAATCGAGTTTGGTCCATGAACAACATCAGTCACGGTAAAGTCCGTGTCTGTGGTTGATGCGATGCAACCCGCGTACTTCTCAAAAAGTTCTGAGTTGTCGGATCGAACATACTCCACACCACCTGCGGCTCTCATTGACACCGTGTCGAGTTTCCGCTTGAAGAACTCTTGGACTTTTGTGCGGATGTTCTCGCTTGGGATCCCCCGCCGAATCTCCTCGTACTTCGCTTGAATAACGGGAGCCATATCGTGTTCCTCATTGGAGAACTTCGGCTCGTCATCTTCTCCGATGCTTACCCGAAGCTCAGGCATATACTTTACGCCTACTCCGTTTTCTTCAGTCTTCTCCCGAAGTGAGATGGCCCATTCGCCTTTCCGAAGGTTGTCCAAATTATAAGTCTTCTTTCCGAGACTCATCACTGCCTTCCGTAAGCATAGCTTTGCGCTAGGCTTATCGGGGCACCATTGGTCCGCAAAGTCGTTATCAAAAGCGACCGCTAATGCGTCGTGTATAGTATCATAATCCGCAAGTCCACTTGTGGACCACATTACAAGTAATCCGTCTGCGGCATCGCCCGCATTCTCAACTACTTTCATTTCCGTTTTCTTTACTGTATTGTTCATCGTTTTCATGTCTCCGTTTGTTATTTCTTAATTGTTATTCGTCGATGTTTATGATCGTTCCGTAATCCACGGGCGACCAGTCTGGTTTATGCGGTGTTTCCTTATATGGCCCGACGAGACACCATATAACTTCGCACCAACTTGGTTCTTTATCTGGAGCAGTACCACCACCGTCAGTCACGTAGACAACAGTAGTAGGCTGCGGAAATTCCTTTTCTAAGGATTCAAACGCGGGGCGGAAATCCGTTCCACCTCCTCCCGTCATAAGGGACTCAGCTTCCGACCAGTCGTTGAGTCTTACGACTTCTCCCGCAGAAGCATCGCAAGCACAGAACAAAACGTCTGCACCCGAGGCATCAACGATGCCTTTGATAGTGCCGATGATATACGAGATCTCTGTGGTTCCCATTGAGCCGCTGGTATCGCCAACGACAGCAACTAGCGGTACAGGGTCAACCCTGTGCGGCATGATTGGCTTGTTAGGGCCAAAGCCGCCAATCTTCCACTGTTTCCGCGACACCTTGCCCCATTGGGCTTCGCTTCTGCCCGCGACAAAGGTCTTGCTAGTAGACATAGCCGAGGAAAGCTTTTCACTCCAGTGAACGTGCGGAGGGTCTAGCTTGCCTTCCGCCCAGACCTGAAAAGATCCGGGCACCTTACCTTCACCCTTCTGAGCTTCGCGGATGATGTCCTTTGCAACTTGCTCCGAGATTTCATCAAGTTCATCTTCGTCGCGGCCCTCTATTCCCGCGTCTTCTGCCTCCTTCTCCCACTCCTGCGGAAGACCTCCCGCAGAAGAACCTGACTCACCTTGTCCAGGTTTTAGGTCCGATACAGGCCCCCAGTATTGGCCTCCAAAATCTCCACCGTCACCAGGTTCATCTCCGTCACCAGGTTTATCTCCGGGGCAGTCCCCGTCTTCTCCGTCTTCTCCGT
>PDMW01047635.1_pt1 | contig 11688 bp, 5 predicted proteins | sample 1515511 | NCBI WGS metagenome assembly PDMW01 (sample SAMN07343023, study PRJNA328102) | Marine metagenome, whole genome shotgun sequencing project. | biome: marine; feature: bay; material: water; isolation source: viruses from water sample < 0.22 micron filtered, nuclease treated, low... ... | reverse complement strand
ACTTCACTGTTAGCAGGTGGATTAGCAATAGCCACAGCCAAAGCCAGTGGGGTGTTTTCACCACCACAAGGGCAGGCAGCCAAAGATCCAGGTGTTAAAGTACAATTAGCACCCTCCACTGACAACAGAATACCTGTATTCTATGGCAGAAATGTCACAGGGGCAATAGCCGTAGATGCAGAAATCAAAAACCAAAACAACACCATGGTGTATGTGATGGTAATTGGTGAAAAAACAGATAGTGGTTCTTATTCAATTAACAATATATACAGAGGTGATGCAAAACTTAACTTTGGTTCAGGGGCCAGTAGTCATGTTGTGCAAAGTATCACTGATCCTAATGCTACATCAAGTAATCAAGTAAGTGGTAAAATGCGTTGTAGGGTATTTGCGGGTAATGCTCAAAGCAGTGTTAATCAAGTATTCCCCACAACAGGCACACCAGTGGCAGCACAGTCTCTGGTGACCACTATCACAGCAACCACAAACTATGAAGATCTTGTGTATGCAATATTTGAATTAGATTATGATCCTGAGAATGGATTAACACAATTGGGTAACATGAGTTTTGACATCACAAACAGTCTTAATTCACCTGCCAATGTGTTATTGGACTATTGCACAAACACCAGATATGGAGCAGGACTTGCCACTGGTGATCTTGTGTTAAGCAGTTTTGATCAAATGTGGGATAACAGTAACATCAATGGTACCACAGGTAATGTTGAATATTTAACCACAACAGGTGTGAGTGCATATCATGACAGATATCAAATAGATGGTATGTTAAGCACATATCAACCTGTGAAATCAAACATAGATCAAATATGTCAAAGCAGTGCAACATTTTTCACATATGATGCAAAGGCAGGCAAGTTCAAAGTGGTGCCAAACAGAGAGGCTACAACTGCTGAAAAGAGCAGTGCATTCTTGTTTGACAATGACAACATACTCACTGCAATCAATATCAGTAGCACAGAATTATACAGTTTGTACAACAGCATAGAAGCAGAATATCCAGAAGTAAACAGAAAAGATCAAACAAACATTGTGATAGTTGACACACCTGCAGGTGATAGAAACGCCAATGAGCCAGACAATCCACTAAACACCAGATATAATCTTGTTAATGATTTACCCAGAGTGCATAACCTTGCCAACATTGATTTACGTCAAAGCAGAGACAGTATGGTCATAGACTTTGATGCAGACTACAGTGCTATACAAGTAGATGTAGGTGATGTGGTAAAAGTAACCAATGACAAGTATTCATTCTCAGAAAAACTGTTTAGATGTATGCAAGTCACAGAAAAAGAAGGTGCTGATGGCATGTTGAGTGTGAATGTTATTCTACTTGAATATGCAGACAGTGTGTACGCTCACAGTGTGCAACAAACACAAAATGTACAAGCGGCCACAGGTATACCAGGATGGTGGACTGATTGGGGCAATGCAAACATTGATATTGGCAACGTTACAATTGTGGATGATCCCACAGGTGATACTGCAAACATTGTGGATTCAGGTAATGGTAATGTGATAGGCAACGTTGACATTGGTAACATAAACATACCAAATGGACCATATGGACCAATTGGCGGACCATGGATGGGCATAGAGCCTCAAATACCAAATGGTGTGTTTTTTGATCAACTTGAAGTCAACGTAGAACCACAAAATGTAGCAGGAACTGGTAATGTTGCAAACACAGTTCTCATATATGATCCACCAGGTGATACACCTTACTTCTCACCAGATTATGTGGAAAACATTGCCATACCTATTTCAGGTTATGGTAACAACAGCACAAACATGCCTAACGTAGAAAGTGTGATAATAACAGTGCAAGGCAGAGACACAATCACAGGTGTGAAGAGTCAAATATCCAGCAGTCATGCAATTGATATTTCACCTAAAAACTTTGTGCCAAAAGAAAGTGTTGCAACATTCACAGCAGGAGCACAACTTGAAGATGCACCAGCCAGTAACAGCAGTATTACACCAGGTAGTGTATTGCTTGATATCACAACACCAGCAATATATGATTTGTCAGGTGTTGATTTAGGTGATTATTCATTCAGTGCAGTTGCTAATGCAGGTGGCACTATACCAGGTGGTGGTTATGATGTAGGCTTTGATGCCAATGTGAGAGTACAATATGCTAATGCCACAGCAGTAACCAACGTTATACAAAACATGGGTGGTGTTAGTTATCTTGGCATTAACCAAGCACCTCCACAATTGGTTGCCAATAACAAAGTGCCAGTTGACCCAGTTGCAAATGGTTTACCAGCAGACATGAAGCCTGTAGAAGCAGAGATTGTGTTAAAAGGTTTTAGTACCTTGACATCACCAACAATGGGACAATTCAAATATGAAATGTTACGTGTAACCAAGAGTGAGAGAGCATAATGTATAGAATATTATATCATACTGCCACAGGCAAAGTAGAATCATGTAGAAACATCAGTGACAAGATGTTGGCAAGAAATCTTGAGTTGAATCCACATCTCAGTAGCATAAATGCATTCACAAATGAACCAAATAAAGTGGTTGTGGTAGATGGTGCATTGCAAAACATAGAAAGTGGAAATCCAGAATACACACAATGGATGAGAAACAGACGTAATTTATTATTGACTCAAAGTGATTGGACACAGGCAGTGGATAGCCCATTAAGTGATAGTGTAAAAGCAGAATGGCAGACATACAGAACAGCACTGAGAAATCTACCTACCAGTTATACAGGAGATATCTCAGACAGAGATTCAGTTACATGGCCTACACCTCCAGCATAGGAACAGTATGTTAAACAAAATATATCAATACAGCAATAAAAACAATGGAGACAACACTGCGTTTAGACCTGTGGTAAGTGTTGCACCTGAGGTACAAACAGCAACAACCATTGAATTTGATATCAGCAGTAATTTGCCAAATCAAACAGTGTTATTGAATCTTCTTGGTAACATAACCAGTGAAGACATGAGCAATGCACAAATAACAAATGCACCTGTGACATTAGACAGTTCAGGCAATGGCACACTCACATACAATCTTGATCCAACCAGTAACTTCAGTAACGCAAACGTTACATTCAATGCAAATGTTACGTCTAATGCTGGCAATGAACTTGCAATCAGTTCAAATGTTATCATAGGTAAATTACCAGCCATTGAAGCCACAGGTGGCACAGTCACACAAGAAGGTGAAGGCAATCTTTGGACCATACACACATTTGAAGGCTCAGCAACAGGTGATAGAGCACAAACATCAGATAATTTTATTATCACTGCTGTTAGTCAACCTCTTGAAACAGTGCATACACTCATACTTGGTGGTGAGGGAGCAGGTACTTCAGGATATAGATATCAAACAATCAAAGGCTCAGGCAGTACAGTAAATGAATGGATTATGATACCAGGTAGTGGCGGCGGTGCTGGAGAAGTAAAAGAAAGCAATGTGCTGGTTAGTACTCTCAGTGTAGGCACTATGCCTGTGTTAAGTGGACATGGTGGTGAGAGAGAAACAGGTGGTGGTTTAGACAGAGAAGGTGCTTCAGGTGGTGCAAGTGTGTTTAATAGTATAACTGCCAGGGGTGGTCAAGGTGGTAATGGTAACAGTTTTGACACTGATCAAACCCTCATGCATGGTGGAGGTGGACCACAAACATTAAGTACATATTGGGGTGACTTACACACAGACGCTAATGTGTTTCCTCCAGCAAGTGACACACAAGTATTGTACAGCACATATTATGATCAAGCAAATTCTGAGTTATATTATAAAACAGCCAGTAACACATGGATAGACTTTGACACCACACCTATAAATGCCACATTCTTTGCAAATGTAGAAACTGTGTCAGGTGATGTAACCACAAACATACGTAGTGGACAAAAAGGTGGACAATGGGATCAAATATTCACACCAACAGGTCAAAACAAAGGTGGTGACAGTGGAACAGCATACAAGTATGAAAACAATAATGGAGTGTTATCCTTTGATTTACATTTACAAGGCAGTGGCGGTGGTGGTGGACACAGTGGACCAGGTGGAGATGCCAGTGGTAACTGTGGTATAGGCACATTCTTACAATCAGGTGATGGTGGAGCAGGCACAACTGTTTGGAGCACATATCCAGGTTTTGACACTGAATATGTAGCCATTGGTGGAGGTGGTGGTGGAACAGACACTGGCACTGAAGGTGTATCTCCTAACGCAACAGGCGTAGGTGGTAGAGGTGGTGGTTACAGCAGTACCAGAGGCAGTTTTTATGGTGAAGATGCTACTAACTATGCTTCAGGAGGCGGTGGCGCTGGTTCAGGTTATGTGGACAATAGCATAGGCTTCTTCCAAGAGTTCACAGATTCAGGTGCTGGTGGTTTAGGTGTTGTAAAGATTGCATATAGATCAAATATACGTGGTTTCTTCCCTACATAAGAATTTACAGATAAATAACAGTACAATTTAAACATGATTATGTGTTGCCTCAGTAACACATTCTTATCCCACAGGAGATTATACCATGTCAGGCAGATTACTCAGTTTTTCTCAATATTTAAGTTCATTAGACAACGTTAAAGTTATTGAGATGTTTCCAAGAAGCCAAAAGAGCTTCTCTTACAATTTTGGCACAGATGTGTCAGGATTTACCTTCACAGCAGATTATCAAAGTGTACTTGTAGACACTATCACATACAACAGAGACAGTGCAGAACCTAATTTCACTGACAGTAACATCACAGGTTATTTTAACAATGTTACCAGTATTAATCCTGCTACATACATTGATGAATCACAAGAAGCCTCAGGTATAATCAAATTAACCATCCCAGAAAGCAGATACACAGGACCATTGTTGCCAAATGCCAGAGATAACGTGGTAATGACAGTGGTAAGTTTCCAATGGGAAACAGGTGATACACCAGTGCAAAAAGACAGCCACAGATGGGCAATCATAGAAAGATGGGAACCAGAAGTCACAGTAGGTGATCCTACATTGAGCAATACATTTATTGCCATTGGTGTTGGTGCAATAAGCACATTTACTTCAGATGAAAGCACAGACGTAAGTAGAACAGAAGGCACATACACAGTGAGTGGCTTACCAGATGCAAGTTCAGAAGGCAAGGACAACACATTCCAGGTCATAGTAGATGGTTCAGGTGTTACCACAGTGAATATCACTGCCAGAGGTACTGGTTTTGCACCAGGTGATACAATTAAAATATTAGACAGCGTATTAGGTGCTGGCGGAGCCGCAGATATAACAGTAACAGTAAGCACTACTGCTTAAGGAGGTAACACATGGCAAACATAGTAGTTACAACCAATGACACTGATGTAAATGTTACCAGTACAACCAGTAACATCACTGTAACAGATGTTCAAAGTAATGTAGTAGTAGCAAACGTAGAAAGTGCAGTTACAAATGTAGCAGTTACCACAACTGATACCAATGTTAGTGTATCACAAACAGCATTTTTATCCAACGTACAAATACGTCAAGCAATATCAAACACACTGCCTATATTATACAATGTAGACACAGGTGTAATTGGATTTGAATCCAATCTTGAAGACTTAACACTGAAAAAATATCAAGAAACAGTTGTTGAAAATGGCAATGTTTCAGGTGTGGTCAATTTCAATATAGCAGATGGCACAATACACAAAGCCACAGTATCAGGCAATATATCAGACATACAATTAGGTAATATCAGTGCTGGTGGATCAGCAACAATCATGTTACAACAAGACTCAGGTGGTGGACATCAACTTGATGTGACTGCCATGACTGATTGGCAATGGATTAATAATGATACAACCATAGACAGCAATGCCAGTGCAAATAGTGTTATTGCAGTGGTATATGATGGTGCAAGTTTCAGTGCCACAATAGCAGAATATGTTGATGCAGAAGATCAAACAGGCATAACAGAAATAATTGCTGGTGATGGTCTCACAGGTGGTGGTTCAACTGACACAGTGACATTAAATGCTGTTGGTGGTTATGGTGTAACTGTGACTGCTGATGCAATAGCAATAACAAACGCAGATGTACAAGCACAGGCAAACATTGCAATAGGTAACAACACCACTGATAATTTATCAGAAGGTTCAACAAATTTATACTACACAACTGCAAGACAAAACACAGATTTTGACACAAGATTTGCCACCAAAACAACTTCAGACTTAACTGAAGGCACAAATTTATATTTTACCACAGCAAGAGCAAACAGTGCCATAGACAACAGAGTAGTAAGCACAACTGCTAACGTAGACAGTGTGAACACATACACAGGCACAGTGGTATTAGACACAGGTGACTTACAAGAAAATGGTAACTTGTTTTTCACATCAGATAGAGCAAATGCCGCCACAGATGCATTTTTATTATCACCAGGTACCACAGGTAATGCCACAATAGGTGGAGAGTTATTTGTATCAGGTAACCTTGAAGTAACAGGTAACATCAATTACAGAGAAGTAACAGATCTACTGGTACAAGACCAAAGTATAACACTTAATTATGGTAATGCCAGTGCCCAAGATGCCTTTATATACGTAGACAGAAGTGGTAGCACATTAAACAATGCACATATCAAATGGAATGAAGCCACAGATAACTGGGAAATAAACAATGGCACAAGCACATTTATTATACCCACAAGCACTTCAGATTTAGCAGAAGGCACTAATTTATATTACACAGAAGCCAGAGCAAATGCGGCCATTGATGCAAGAGTAACCAGTATAACAGCAGATGTAGACAGTGTGAACACATACACAGGTGTGGTTGTTCTTGACACAGGTGATTTGCAAGAAAATGGTAATTTATTCTACACAGATGCAAGAAGCAGAGCTGCCATAAGTGCAACTGGTGATATCAGTTATAATTCAGCAACAGGTGTTATATCATATAGCACACCTACTGCTCCAGTAACCAGTGTTAACACACAAACAGGTGCAGTGGTACTGGACACAGATGATATTGGTGAAGGATTAAGTTTATATTTCACAAATGCCAGAGCAAGACAAAGTGTCAGTGTGCTATCACAAGCACCAAGTGGCAATGGTTCATTAAGTTATAATAATGTTAATGGTGTATTCACATTCACACCAGCAGATGTCAGTGCTGTTACATACAGTAATGTAGACGTAACAAACTTCTTGACAAATGGTTATGGATCAAATGTTATCACAACCACAGGCAATATAACTGCTGGTTATTTCATAGGTGATGGCAGTCAATTAACCAATTTGCCTGCAGGTGGTGGTTATGGTAACGTAGAAGTAGCAAATTTCCTTGATAACTTTGGTTCAAACAGCATAACAACCACAGGCAATGTGACAGCAAGTTACTTTATAGGTAATGGTTTTGCATTGACAAATATCACAGGTGATAACATTGAAGGCAACATCACTAATGCAGGTAATATCACAACTGCAGGCACAATCACAGCAGGACTGTTTGAAGGTGATATCAATGGTGCAGTATTATTAAAATGTTTTAACAACACTGGCACAACAATTAGCAAAGGCAATGTGGTATACTTGTCAGGTGGTAACAATGGAGATAAGCCATACATAGAAAATGCAAGAGCAGACAGTGCCACCACAATGCCAGCAATTGGTCTGGTCAAAGAAAACATCACTGCAGGCACAAGTGGTGAGATATTAACACTGGGTGAGTTAACTGGTCTTAACCTAACTGGCTTTACCACAGGTGATCAGTTGTTTGTGTCAACAACAACTGCAGGTGCATTCCAAAATACACAACCAACAACAGAATCACACCTCATACAAAGCATAGGTAAAGTGATCAAAGGTGGTAATGGTGGTGCACTTGAATTCACAGGAGCAGGCAGAACAAATGCTACTCCTAACCTTGATGAAGGCAACATGTTCCTTGGCTCTACAAGTAACACAAGCGTTGCTGTAACGCCCTCTAACAACTTTAAAACATTAAGCAATGCATTTGACTTATCTAACGCAATAAGCAACGTAAACAGCGTTACAGCAGAGAGTAGCAATGATTTTACCATATTTAAAGATGGTAAATTGGTTGTCACACAAGGTCAAGGTAGTGCAAATACCACAACATACACTGCAAACATTGTACAAGAAGGTTACAGTGTAACACCAACCAGCACATTAAGTGACACAGGTCAATCATTTGGTTTATTAGACATAATTAATGACAGCAATGTGGACATAGTAGGTTATGCATTTGCAGGATCTACCACAATTGGCAGTGCAGATATTTCAATCACAGATGGTGGTGAATGGAGTACATGGAGAGACAATGGTGAAACAGGTGGATCAGGATTTACTTCAGACTTTAGCACAGCAAAAAGCACTATAGGACAATATTATGGTTTCCAAGATTGTTATGGCACAAGTTGGGCACAACCAGACACAACACTTGCTGGAGCATTCCCTTTAGGCACATATGTTGTGAGCGTTGACACAGTGGGTAACACAATCACAATGAGTGAAAATGCCACTAAAAATATCACATATACCAACACACAACCCTTTGTAACACCATTGAGTGCAGTAGACACAAGAACTGGCATGGTAGTTGACTTTTACAGTGATTATGATTTAGGCACAGCATTACCAGTTGTTACCATTGATGCCGTACCAGGCCTGTATACACCTAATGATGCACTGGGTTCAGGCGGAGATGCACTATTAATTAGTTCACTTGCTACTGGTTGGGGTGGTATACAAAATGATGGTGATTCAGGTACATTAGCAGGTATAACAGGTGATAACTCTGCAGACCTTAATGGTAATACATATTACTTTAAAACAATTGCCAGTGAAGACTTTTGGGGTGATGGCAGTGCTGTATTCATATACACAGACCCTGCAACTACCACAAAATTACTCAGCACTGATTTAAGTTCATACACACCATTTAGTTTAGGTGGTGGAACAGTAACACTTTCAGTAGCAGGTAACAGGAAAAAAACTGTAAACAGCACAGGTGATGGTACTTATCTTGGACAAGGTACAGTATTTAGAAAAACAGCATATGGATATCCTTACACAGGATTCACAGAAAATGATTTCAATTGGGCCATAGGTTCCAGCAGTGACTGGACATTCAATCTTGCTTCAGGCACAGAACAGTTCTTCCTCAGAAGTAGAACAGCACTTGATGTAAAACAAGGCGTGTTTAAATCACCAAATGGTATTGTTGTAGGTAACAACACAGACATGTCAAACAGAGGTTACAATGATAACATCACAGGATTTGGTATCAACGTTATGTTTGATGGTAAAGATGATGCTATAACACAACCAGCAGATTCTCAATATGTTTTACCACAAATATTATTCAAGCAATACACAAATAACACATTCCAAGGACTTAATGCAAGTTCATTAAGCAGAGGTGGTCCAAGATTATTCTTTACATCAGCACAAGGTGACATTGACACTGACCCATTGCTGACATATCCTATTGCTAATCAAGAATTAGGTAGAATGACTTTTTGGGGTACCACAGGTAACTTTGCAACACCAAGTAGTACTAACGTTCCAGCATTAATCAATGTTAATGCACATGATGATTGGACACAAGTAGGCGTTACTGGTGGTAATGCAGACATGCATTTTGCCGCAACATCAAACAAAGATAATGGTGCTGATGTGTTCATGAGTTATGAGGCAGGTGAACTGGTATTAGCAAGTGGTAAGAATGCCACAAGTGCAGATATTATTTTTGCTCCAGCTCAGCAATCAAACAATGGTAACGTTGTTGGTGCATACAGTGGCACAGTACACAATTATGCTAAAATAAATTATGATGACGTAAGTTCTGAAACAGGCAGTAAGTTAACCATTAAGCAAGGTGCTGTATCCTCAAGTGCAGGTAATTTAAGCATTGATATAGACAGAGTATACATTGCAGGAACCACAACACTCAACATTGACGGTGCACCAGGTATTTTTGAAGGCTCACTTGCAGGCCTAACTGCAGACACAGTGGTAGTTAGTGTGTATGCCACCACAACGTTTGACAGCATTGAAACAGATGGCACTCAATTAAATTTTGCTGGAGTAACAGGCAATGGTGCTACTAACATTAATGGTGGAACATTTTATGCTAAAACCATTGCTTCTGAAGATCCAATGGGTGATGGCAGTGCTGTATATCTTTACACTGATGCCGCAACAACCACAAGAGCAAGTGCTTCCACACTTGGTATTTCAGGTATGACCAATGGTGGCGGAACTGTTGAATATACTGTCACAGGCACAGCCGCAAAGAATTGGGAAATTGTACTTGATTCAGACACAAATGATCTCAGAGTAAAAGAAGATAACACAACCAGAGCAACATTCACTTCAGGTGGTGGCTTGGTGTCAGATGTAACAGGTAACATTGCAGGTACAAATGCCACAATGACAGGCACTGTTAGTGGTGATGTAGGTGACTTTGAAAGTGTACCATTAAAACAATTCACAGAAACAAAAGTAGATTTAGGCAGTGTGAGTGGTGATCAAAGCAGTGCATTAGATGCCAATAATGGATCAATATACACAATGACAGTAACAGGTGGTATAACCATAGACAGTATTGCCAATGTGCAAACAGGCACATCAATGACAATAATCATTATACAAGATGGTACTGGTTCACACACATTGAGTAGCACAATGAAATTTGCAGATGGTGACAAAACATTAAGCACAGCAGGTGGTAGCAGAGATATTATCTCAGTGTTCTATGATGGTGCAGATTACTATGCAAGTTTAAGTAAAGGTTACGCATAATGCCATTTGCAGCCAGGGGAGGTTTTTTAGCACAAGGTGAACCACCAGGACCTCCATTGTGGACACCAGCAGACATTACCACAGAAGCATGGGTAGAAGCAACAGCAACTGACCTCACATTAAGTGGTACCAGTGTTACAAATTGGACTAACAAAGCCAATGGCACAAGCACAGTTGATTATTCAAATTCAACCAGCAGTGAACAACCTACATGGGACAGTGCAGGTGGTTATGTGCATTTTGATGGTGTAGATGACTTTTTACAAGCAGACAGTGCCTTTGCATTCAGTGGACGTGATGATATCATGGTTATTTGTGTAATAGACATACCTGCAAGTTCAAGTTATTTCAGTGGTGTAGCAGACAAGTTCTTCCAACAAGCAGGACCTCCAGGTGGTGGTACAGCCACACATGCCGCATACAGTCTTGCCGCAGGTTCAGGCTCAATTGGTTGGAACAACAGATACAACAATGGCTTTAGTGCATTTGGCAATGGTACATTTGCCACTAAAAATTTACATGCAGGCTTTATGGCAAGCACAGACAACTATGGCACTGCAGAATGGTATTTGAATGGCACAGACATAGGACCAAGAAGCAGTGGTAACAGTCCAACTCAAAGTTTAAATTTAAATGAGGCATACAGTTATCTTGGTCGTGGTCCTGCAGGAAACACAGGACAGTTTATGTATGCAAATTGTAAAATGTATGAATTGGTATGTCTCAATGATGTTACAACCACAAACAGACAACTGGTAGAAGGATACATGGCATGGAAACATGGACTGGAAGGTGACTTGCCAGTGGGACATCCTTACAAAACAGCGGCACCTACAACATGATAAATTTATATTTTAACACAGAATCAGAAGCAATAACTGCCATGGC
>PDMW01031703.1_pt1 | contig 11710 bp, 14 predicted proteins | sample 1515511 | NCBI WGS metagenome assembly PDMW01 (sample SAMN07343023, study PRJNA328102) | Marine metagenome, whole genome shotgun sequencing project. | biome: marine; feature: bay; material: water; isolation source: viruses from water sample < 0.22 micron filtered, nuclease treated, low... ... | reverse complement strand
CCCCAAGTACCTTTAGTAATTACATAAATCCTATCAGATTGGGGAGTTGTAAAAACAGTCCCATAGTCTTGAGTTTTTAAAGCTGAGTGGATAGATTCAAATGAGGGAATTTTAGATTTCTTAGATTCAACTTCACCGGCTTTATTAGGTGATGCATTTTTATACATAGAAAACTCTTCTCTGAGAAGCTCTATAATCTTGGCTTCTGAGTATCCTATGTATCTATCACATGTTCCATCAGCCATCTTTGACTCAACAAATAGCTTAAATTCTCTGTCAGATTCTAAAGCCTTGCTAGTGTTGTTATAATTAATATTAATATCGTTGTTGAAAATACTCATTTATTTATCCTATGTTATATACTCAATTACTTTCTGCGTTTACACGATTTGCAAGTAAATTGATGAATTTTATCAAATTGGGATGTATTCCACAAAGATCCGAGTTTTATACGTATTTCAGATAGTTTATTACACTTTTGGCACTTTACCCCATGCCACTCCCATTTATCGTTTTCTCTCAATAAAGGCATTATTTCTTAAACGATCTAGAGATTTTACGAAGTTCCTTATTAGATAACTTACTAAAAGCCATATATTCCTCGTCAGTTGGTGGTAATCCTGTATGTTCTAGAAACATGCGATATATTTGAAAAAAGGTCTGGTCTTTTCTTTTAGTGTTGCCAGGTCTCATAAGAAAGTGGCTTACTACCCCTAGTATTACAAATATTATAGGACCTATTATAATGTAAGAAGGCACAAATGATAAAAATTCTATAATTTTTATTACCCCTTATTATTTCTTAAATCTTCTGAAATCTTAGTATCTAGGTCTCCCTTACGATGTTTAGTTTTACCTTCATCTAAAGAAAACCACCCAGGAGAGGGTTTTGAAGCCTTTCCATCTTTGTAATACTGTTCTGTTAGACCATATTCTGGTGCAATACCTTTATCATATAGAAGCTTGAATTCACAGGTTTGAAAAGGCTTAGTAATTTTATTTTTAACTGCCTTAATAGTACCTGTAATACCTAGTGGGTTTTTACGCTCATCAAACATTTGGTCACTTTTACCTGATGCGGTCTCTAATGAAGTTCCACAATAGTAAAGAAGTGCTTTTCCACCTCCAGCTCTAGTACGAGGGTCTCCAAACATTACCCCAACCTTACTCCTAACTTGGTTAATAATAATTAATCCAGCCTTGTACTTACGTAGTAGAGGGTTAATTCTTCGTAAACATTGACCTGCTACCTTAGCCCTAAGAGCTCCTCCCATTTCTGAGTTTTTGCCAAAATCATCTTCCATTTCCTTTTTCGTAGGAGATGTTCCAATAGAATCGTAACCTATCATAATAGGCGTATCCTTATCTTTCTTACGAATAGCTAGAATAACCTTTTCAATAGTCTCGAAGCAATCTTCTAAAGATTCTGGGCTGGTATAGATTAGCTTTTTGGAGTCTAGTCCAAGATTTTCGGCGAAGGAAGGGCTATAGGCATGCTCGTTGTCCACCATAACGGTGTAGAATCCTTGCGTCTGCGCGCCAATGAACGCGTGAGTGAGAAACACCGTCTTTGCGCTCGAGCTCTCGCCGTAGATCTCTGTAATCGAACCGATGGGGAAACCGCCATTATAATCTCCTGAAATAATTTTGTTAAGAGCATGTGAGCCCGAGTCTACGTATCCGTAGATTTTGCTTTCATCAGCTAAGATGGCTGCGTTGTCAAGTTGTTTACATATATCGTCTAAGAATGATGTCATATACTATTATAGTCCTTTTATTTGAGATTCTATCCAATTATATGTGATATTCATACCTTCTTCTAAAGAATACTCATAATCCCAATTAAGATGCTTTTTGATAAGAGTATTATCAGAATTTCTACCTCTTACCCCTTCTGGACCTGGTACATTTTCTAATTCAATATCTTTTCCAGAAATTCTAATGGTCATCTCAGCCAAATCATTAATAGCTATCATTTCCTCAGACCCTATATTAATAACTTCCTTACAATCTGATTCCATTAACCTTCTAACTGCTTCAATACAGTCATCAATATAAAGGAAAGATCGAGTTTGGTCCCCCTTTCCCCATACCTCAATAAACCCAGAATCTATTTCAGCAACCTTACGGCACATTGCAGCAGGAGCTTTCTCTTTACCTCCAGTCCAAGTACCTTCTGGTCCGTAAATATTATGAAATCTAGCTATTCGCATATCTGCTCCATAATTCCTTTCGAATGATTTATACATCCTCTCTGAGAATAGTTTTTCCCATCCATATTCTGAGTCAGGGTCTGCGGGGTATGCCGATTCTTCTGAGCATAGAGGGTTTTCAGGATCTAATTGATTTCTTGTAGGGTAAATGCAAGCAGAAGATGAATAGAAAATTTTAGAAGGTATCTCAAATAACGAAGCCATTTTAGCTACATTTAAATTAATCATTGCGGAATTATGAACTACATCTGCATCGTGATCCCCTGTAAATATATATCCTGCTCCTCCCATATCAGCAGCAAATTGGTAAACTTCATCAAATCCGTCTTTATAAGACTTTGATAAATGAAATACAGTTTTAACTTTACTATAATCCCGTAAATCTGCTATAATAAACTCATCAGCTGAGCTTTCTGAAAATTCAGGGTATTTTAAATCTACACCTCTAACCCAATAACCTTCTGATTTTAACCTCTTTACCATATGGCTCCCTATAAAACCTCCGGCACCTAATACTAATGCTTTTTTCATATTATATTAAAGTACTTTTTTCCAATTTTCAGGAATTAAATCTTCGGTATCTTGAGGTCCTGAAGGTCCAAACCATTTTTCCGGAGCAATTTTAATACCCTCAGATTCGGATAACCAGGCTCCCCACCAACTAAATGAACTATTTGCTATAATATGGTGAGTACATTTGGTCATAGTAAGTAAATCTACTAAATCACTATTACCTTCCATAAATTTAAATCTATCAGAGGTGAAATGGGATTTACACCATTCTATATCATCAGAAAAAACTAACACAGGATAATCACGGGGAAATTCTTCTAAAGCTTTTTTATAATATGACAAGTCTAAACATGGGTGAGAATCTTGCAATTTTAAATAATCCCCTCTTCTAACGTGTAAACTTATTGTATTATCCTCAATATCTTTAACGTGCTTATTAGTAAGAAATTCTATATTGTACAAATCTAGTAAATCTTTTCTATAAGGTTTAAAATATTTTTCAGATTGAAAGTACCCAGATAAATATAAATCTCTAGCATATGGTAATCTAGTAAACTTAAAAGATGGTTCTTGGAATAATGTAAAGGAACTACGATCAAAGTTTTTAGAAAATTTTAACTTAAGATATAAATTATCCTTATAAGATTCTACGTTAGACCCTTGTAAAGGTAAATGGTGCTGTCCATCTTGTAATATTAATGTATCCCCTGTAACTTCAGCGTGGGCGTATGCTGTGGATATTTGAAATAGTTGGTTTCCTAGCCCTCCTTGTAAGAATACTGAGTGTTGTTTGTTTAAGTTGTTCATGGTTTAATCATATGTTTGTACTTATCTAAGTTGTTTAGTATGTGTGTAGGATAGGAGCTGTCAATAGGTACTTGAGTTAATTTTCCTCTAAAAAATACATCTATTCCATTTTTAATATTATCTTCTACACTGTCATATACATGCTGATTTACTAAATCTCTAGCAGAATATGATGTAATCTTCTTTCTTACCATCTCTGCATCTCCTATGAAACTAAAATGCCAACCGCCGTCTGGCAGCTTTACGGTCAAGGATTCATCCCCTCTAAGTTCGTTCAAGGATAAATCTTTAATATTTTTATATAATCCTACTTTAGTCCCATACCAATCAGATTGCTTTAACATGTTTAAGAAATAACAATACATAGGTTGATTTAGGGAGTATAGAGTATCATCTAAAGATAAATTCTTAATAGTTTTTAAAAACTCTGGGTTTGGAATTTCATCCGCATCAGAAAACATAATAATATCATCATCCTTACAGTAAGCTAAAGCTCTTCTCACTGATTCTTTTTGAAAGAAATCTCTTCCATAATCAAGTTGAGTGGCTCTATTAAATCTATTAGACTGTGTTTCAATGTACGTGTATACTTTCTTTAATTCTTCTTCGTCTGTTTCTGGAAGATTAATGAAATCGGAGGGGGTATTTAAGATCTTATAATTTAATATCTTATCAGCGAATTTAGAGAACCTCTCTCTATGCTCCTCATAAAAGAACTTTTTAGGTTCTCCAGAGTGAGTTACATCCGATTCAACAATGACAAAAAAATCTACATGGTCATATAGAGTGTTAAGTCTAAGCTCTAAAATATCAAGCTCGTTAAAAAAATTAAAACAATCGTAGATCTTACTCATTACCTTCCCTGTCAATATATGTGAATTTGTTACATTTATCCATAGCCATAGCCCAGAACCCATCAGATACATTCCATCTACTCCAGTACTTAGGAGCTATTACCGTCTTAGAGGGTCCAAGCGCGGCAGGAAAAAATCCAAATGCTGAGTTCGATAGTATTAAAGTCTCCGCAGTAAATAAATTTTCAAAATGTTCGGTCATACTTCCGGAAAATATTTTACCGTTAGGTATTAAGGATAAGGCGTACTGTGGATCATCGGTTACAATCTCTACTTCTGGGTTTCCTAACCTAGTTAATGCTAAATCCCAATACTTTTTAGGTAGAATAAGGTCTGGTACGGACTTATACTCACCTCCTCTAATATTACATATTACTTTACCAGGTATTACAGGATTTTTCTCTATAATGGTTTTAAGGTCTAACCACTCTTTAAACAATTCTTTATTGTCATCTAATAACTCCCCATAATGAAGTAGTCCTTCTAATTTAGTGTTATCGGGAAGTTTTAAAACTTCTGGGTCTATATCGCTAATGTTACAGTCATGGAAATTAGGATGATATACATGTTTTTCTTGGTAATGATTAACAATTCCTTTTACTTCTTTTCCGAAATCTATGTTTAAATTTGATAGCTTCCATCTTTCAGGGTGGCTTATACCAAACTCATAACCTAGTTTATAGGCTATGTATCTGGTTGTGATGTAGACCCAAGTCTGATCTCCATGACCTTGTCCATCGTAAAGTTCGGTAGTTATCATTTTATATAAAACTTTTTTAATTCTGTTAGTTGATCTTTTATATTTTTTGAATATATTAAAGAAGAGTCCTGTAAACACTTATCCTTACCTAAAGGTTTAGAAATTATTTTAATGTCTTTACCATATACCTCTTTTATAGTTGAAAGTAAATCATATTTAGATAATGTTTCACCACATATAATAGTCTCTACTTTATATAAATCCCAATACTTCATTAAATTTAAGCATTGCTTAGACCATTCTAATGTAGTATTTCCATTCCACAAAGCTTTTGAGTATCCGGTTACCTCTCCTTCTTGAGATAAGAACCATTCTAATAAACTTACATTGCTTCTTAATTCTGGTCCTATAATTGAGGTCTTAATTGATTTAGTTTGATTACTTATATTACGAATATAATTACCCGCTATGTTTTTAGAAACTCCGTAAGCATTATCATCCATCTCGCAGTCGGTTCCAGGATGAATTACTTTACAGTTAGAATGTAAATCTAACCATATAGGAATTTGCCAGTTAATATCAAAATTATTAGTTCTTTGGGGAATTGCTCCTATACAATTAATAATGTAATCACCGTTAAAATTACTAATATCATTTTTATTTTCAGGCCACCTATTATTTGTAACACTAACGTCTATATCATTATGTTGTAAGTATTTTACAACCATATGACCTAACATTCCACTATCCCCTAATACTAATATTTTCATGGTTGGTAGAAATTTTTAGATTCCAGGTAATCGTATAGCTGGCTACGTGTTAGACAGTGGTCTTTAGATGAGTATTCATTATTCTCAAATGAAACTTTATTAATATCTTTCTGTGGATGTAAGAGATAGATGTTATCCCTTCTAACTAACTCCATTCTTCTAACTTCTTCACTTGATGCCATAATCTCATGAATTTTTTCTCCAGTACGAGGTTCTGTAATAACATACTTAAGCCCAAACTTTTTTCTATAAATATCAAATAGGTCTTTAACCTTGAAAGATTTTGCTATTGGAATAATATTACATCCTTCATAAAAGGGGGATTTCATAATTAAATCTATTGCTTCTTCTACGTCTAGTAAAAATCTAGTCATTTCCACTCCGTACAAGGATAACGTCTCATCTTTCTTGATAAAGTTCCATATTAGAGGTATAATTGAACCTGTTGAATTTGTAACATTGCCATATATTGCAGTAGTTAGCTTACAATTAGAATCTCCTACTATAAATCCCTCCCCCGCAACATATTTCATAGCACCGTATAAAGTAGTAGCAGCACGACTCTTATCTGTAGATATAAAACACGCTGATTTAAAATTATTTTCCTCTGCAGCTAGTCTTGAATTAAATCCTCCGTCTATAATAGTTTTTGCAGCTTCCTCATAATTATCATTACAAGCTTCTATCTGCTTAAGAGAAGCTGCAAAAATACCTACGGTATGACCTTTAGATTTTCTTATCAAAAGATCCTTATTTCTGATATCTCCAACTACAAACTTAACTGAAGGATAGTCTTTTTTCATATAATAATGTTTAGCCTCATCCCTAGAATACACTGTTATCTCATTATCTGTATGTAACCTCTCTATTAGATTTCTACCTAGAAATCCTGCTCCCCCTGTTATAAATATTTTTTCGTTTTTCATTTATTTGTATTTCTCTTGTACTTTATAATCACATGTGAAGAAAGTATATAAACATCTCTCGATCATGTGTGCTTCTCCTACTACAGATTCCCACATCAGAAGCTCTCTAATCTGTTCATAGAAATTTTTACTATATTTTAGAATATTTTCTTTTGGGATAATGTAACTCCCCCCTGGAGAAAATCTTATATATTCAGGAAATTCAGGATTTACAAATACGTCTTGTAAAAATGAGTTTGTATTGTTAAAATGTTTAAACGGGATATGCTTAAAATACCAGCTATTATTAATTTCTAAAAATCCTCCATCTGGAGCCATTCTACTTCCAATTCCATTATGTACTTCAGGACCAAAGTCATGTAACTCAGTAAAAGTAGTATTATTCATTAATTCATGAAATTTTTCCTCCCCGCAAGTTCCATTAGAAAGTCTATTTCCATTTTCATCTAATCTAGGAGTTCCAGAATCTTTCGGCCACATGATACATGATCTGCAGAATATAGTATTATCCGGTAACTCTTCATAATGGGTTATAATAAAATCTAACATATCATAAATATTCTGACCTACATTTAGTTGATGTTTTACTTTATCGGATTCAGGAAATCTATGAAACTTATCGTAAATTAAATAATTATCAGTGTATTGATGGACCCAAGAATCTTCTATTTTCTCAGGAAGCCAGTTATAATCACTAACAACTATAAAATTTGTATGTATTTTCTTATTTTCCATAATTAGGGTACTGTGAGTTAGTCCCATAATGTCTATGGAACGCAAAAGGTATAATACCTTCAATTTCTGGAATCATAGATTCATGGGAAAAATATTTAGCTATATCAATATCTGCGAATTTAATGCCGTTTTCTAAATATTTGTGTCTATAATTAACACAAATATATCCATCTTCGTTATAGTAACCATGAAATGCTTTCCATTCTAAATCTAACTCTATAGGTAAATCTAAAAGTTTTTTACTTCTCAAGGATACACTATTTCCAACTCTAACTAATTCTCCATCTTTAGCTCTAAATGAAAAATCATCTTGAGGCATCGGCCAAGGTGCTCCAATATAGTCGTAGTCTAGAAACTCATCTCTCCAGGAATCCGCATTTACTACAAATCCATCATCGTGAATTAACATGCAGTAATCAGTTTCTATGTGCTTAGGTAATTCGTAAATAGCAGCATAATTCCATTCATCTATATTAGACATTTTAGGGCAAAATTCATGATGAATAAAATCAGGTAAATTATCAGGTTTAATATCAGATATTAACTTCACAGACCCCCATTGAATATCCTTACTACTATACTCTAGAGCTTTTATAGATTTATCAATCTTAATAGATGATAATATTACTAATGTTATGTTTTCTAATTTTAACATTTATAACTCTGATAGTAAAGGAAGTACCATATCTTTACCAGATACTATGGGGGATGAAATATTCCAATCTATATTTAGGGAAGGATCATTCCATTTAATTCCCCCTTCATCCTCAGGATGGTAAAAATCGTCGCATTTATAAAGAACAATATTTTCATCTCCTAGAGACGAATATCCATGCGCAAATCCTCTAGGAACCCAAAGTTGATTATGGTTATGCTCACTTAACACAGCTGAAACGTGGTGTCCAAAAGTTGGGGAATCTGGTCTAATATCTACAGCTACGTCTAATATTGATCCCTTAATACATCTTACTAATTTACCTTGAGGGTATTTATTTTGAAAGTGAAGACCTCTTACTACCCCTTTAGTTGAAAAGGCTTGGTTATCTTGAACAAACTTGGGAGTATACTCTTTAGTTGTAAAGTTTATACTAAATTTATCTTCATGAAATACTTCAAAAAAATATCCCCTAGCATCACCAAGTACATTAGGCGTTATGAGAATTACATCGGGTATTTCAAGTCTAGAGAATTGCATTTTCTAGCTCCTTATCGATGTAATCGAAGATTTCTGAAGTGTAGTGCGGGGAGGCTCCGATAAAGAAAACTCTGTCTAGTACTTCATTGGAGTTATGGTAATCTTTATAATTATCCAAGTGGGAATACCCAGGATGTATTAAAATATTACCCGCAAAATAATTTCTAGTTTGTACTTTAATACTTTCAAAGAGATTTACTAACCAATCTTTCTGGGTTTTATCTTTACATACTATGGGAGTACCAAACCAAGAGGTTTCTGAGTTTTCTAATTCTACAGGCATATGAACATCAGGTAAATGCTTCATAATAATATCCTGAAGTTTATTTTTACTATTTACTCTATTTGTATGAATTTCTTCCCACTTAGTAAGCTGAACTAATCCTATAGCTCCTTGCATATCTAAAGGTTTTAGATTATACCCCATATTAGTAAAGATATACTTGTGGTCTACAACCCCGTCATACTCGTCTAACCAAGTATCAAATCTATTACCACATGTACCGCAAGCTAATAAGTTAGCAGATCCCACGCAGTAACAATCTCTCCCCCACCAAGCTAAGCTTCGAGCTACATTTACTATCTCTTCATTATTAGAAGATACCATGCCACCTTCCCCCGTAGAGATATGGTGAGCTGGATAGAAGGAACAAGAAGCGGCGATGGCGTAATCAGTTAAGTATTTCCCCCTCCACTTACTTCCTAGAGAATCGCAGTTATCCATTATAATCTCTAAATTATTATCTTTAGCTATCTCGCACAGTTTGTCCATGTCAGGAGAGTTACCTAGTACTGGAGATACGAAAATAGCTTTAGTTTTATTTGTAATTTTAGCTTGAATTAAATCTAGGTCAAAATTTAAAGTATCTAGTTCAATGTCAACGAATATAGGTTTCAAGTTAGCCTGTACTACAGGGGCTATAGTTGTTGGAAATCCTACTGGTGATAAAATAACCTCAGATCCATCTTCCCACTTCAACACCTTTTTAATAGCCGCAACCATAACTAAATTAGCAGAGCTTCCGCTGTTAACCATAACGGAAGATTTTAAATTAAACTTTTTAGAAAACCTAGTCTCAAACTTATTAACGTTTTCCCCAGATGATAGCCATTTTCCAGTTAAAAAGGAGTTTAAAGCTTTTTCAATTTCTCTGTTATCCCAGTAGGGACCTGAATAGTAAACAGGAGTAGTTCCTGGAATAAATTCCTTATTGGAGTTATAAATATATCTTAAAGAGTTTTTATCATCGGATATACTCTCTACTAAAGCTTTTATCTTATCTTGAGTGGTGTTATTCATAAGGGGTTGAAAATTTAGCAATAACATATGCTACTTCTTCTTGTTTTTGTTTATCTGTAATGGTATTAGTCATTTGACCTGCCCATTGTTTGTATACAACGCAGGTATCCTTTATTATAGTCGGCAAACCATGCCTTTTAAAACTTCTTTTATAATAATCACAATCTCCCATCCAATTTAAATTTGACGAGAAGTAAAGATGTCCTGAAAATTTGCAAATAACTAATCCGCTAGGACCTCCTAGTTTATTATTCCCTCTATGGATATCTTCAGTATACCTTGGGAAAACTGGATTATAGAAGGAATTTCTATCTTGAGTATGCACTCCTGCACATATTGCCCATTTAAAATTATTTTCCTCAAAATTATTAACTATAGTACTAATAGCCGAGTCATTAAAGAAATAATCGTCTTGCAGCATAGGTTTTAATAAGTCTCCAGAGCTATTAATTAAGGCTGTATTTAAGTTACTTCCCCAGTAACCTCTATCCTTGTCATTTTTAATATATTTAATATTTAGAACTTGGGAAAACGATTCACAAAGCTCTTTAATAGTTAATATCTCACTGTGGTCAGATACTACTACATCAATATTTGGATAATCTTGGGTAGCTATAGATTTAAATAAATGATTTAAATTTTCTACCCCTCCATTGTTATTGTCATACGTAGGAATAGCTATCGTTACTGTTCTTGTTTGCATAATTTATTATAAGGTTTTTTATTTCTAATGAGGTATGCGTGATTATTAACCATGTGCATATCTAATTTATGCTCATTTAGAGGGTTCTCTCCATTGTAAACATAGTTAATTTCGTGCATAAAGGTATAATGTTCTTTCCCTGCCATCTCTAGCATTGGATACATAAAACACAAGTCTCCACTCCATTGCCAGTAATTTCCATTTTCATCTTTGAGATCTTCTTCTTTAATAGATCTCCAAAGAAAAGCTCTCCATGTTCTAATATGTGAAGCTGTAAATCTAACAGCTCTTAAATTATCAAAGCCTTCTTGCTTTTGAGAGAATCCGTTTTGTCCATTAGAGTACATAAAACTTCCATTTGCAATCCATACATCATTATCTTCATACAGTTTAGCTATTCTTGAAAATACTTCAGGGTCTGGAAGGTAATCATCTCCGTCTACTTCTATAAGTACGTCATTATCCTTTATACTGTCGTTAAATCTGATGGTTTTATCAAAATTACCTGTTTGGTATAGTTTTTTATGATGGTCTTTTACTAGGATAAATCTGTCATCTTCTTTAATAAAGTTCTCAACAACTTCTTTAGATTTATCTGTCGATAGGTCATGAGTAATGTAACAAATAAAATTTGTATAAGTTTGAGATTGAATAGATTTTAAACAACGCTCAATATACTTTTCAGCGTTGTAAAATCCTGTTAATATTTTTAATTCCATTTTTTAATATATTTGTTTATTAGATTTTTAGTGTATCCTTTAGATTTAATGTCCAGTACTAACATAGAACTTTCAATAAGTACATCATTTAGTTCAGTCCATGTAGAATTTTCATATTTATCTTCAACTACTATACGTAGAGGCTTATTTAGAGTTAAGGCTAGTAATTCACAAATATTAATAACTTTAAGAATTTCTATCCCTGAAATATTTATAATACCTCTATTAACTTTCGTAATTGATAACTTTACTAACTTTACTAGATCCTCTATATC
>PDMW01001541.1_pt1 | contig 11777 bp, 7 predicted proteins | sample 1515511 | NCBI WGS metagenome assembly PDMW01 (sample SAMN07343023, study PRJNA328102) | Marine metagenome, whole genome shotgun sequencing project. | biome: marine; feature: bay; material: water; isolation source: viruses from water sample < 0.22 micron filtered, nuclease treated, low... ... | reverse complement strand
GCTGCTGTGGCTGGACCTCCTAATGAGCCAGCTGCTCCACCAATTGCTCCACCAGCTATAGGAGCTAATGTGGAGCAAGATGCTAGTAGAGGTAGTAAGAGTAGGAATTTTTTCATATGGAATAAATTATCATACAGGAACTGAATAGAAATCCCTTTCTATGGTTACTGTGGACAACCATAGTTTTACCTGAAAAGCAGAGGCATTCGTGTAATTATATTGGTATCCTAAGCTTAACCACTCGCTAGTCCTAGACCAGCCGCTTATCTTCATGTTATAATGGACGACATTGCCTCCGTCCGGACCCGTGCCAGTGGCGCCGTAGATTCTGGAAACCATTTGATTACCTGTAGTCGGTCCTAATTTGACCCAGATATCCGCGTCGAGGCCATCGGTAACCGATGAAACACTGATCTGGGCGCCGACTATCTTCCACGGTGCAGGAATCTGGGTAACTCCTGCGCCAAAGGAATCTTCGGCAAAGTTGGAGGTGCTGAGGTATATAGTGCCTCCGGCGACAACGTCGAAGGTAGGTTCCTGCACCGTGGTGTACATGGTGCGCTGAATCGGTGTCGATTCGTGAGCGTCCCATCGAACGGTACCCGTATTGGTTGTCGTAAGCGTCGAACGAAAGGGTGGAGGTGGGTCACAATCCGTTAAATTTCCTATAGTATTTTGCTTGTTTACATACTTCCCAGTAAAAGATGCCAAGTTGTCGAACATTAATATATCTCCGTCTCGGTGTCCACCGGGGTTCGAAGTCGACCAATAATCATTCCATTTCGGAACTTCAACATTATAAATATCATCAAGCTCAAGCTGAGACTGATAGAATTGGGGTGGATTCAGCACTTCACTCCACTTAAGGACCGTACCCTCTACGTTACTAGCATTTGGATTTGTACCTGGGTTTGGGTTATATACATCTTCTAATTCGTAGGTCCAATTTGAACCAGGTCCAGGTGTATATGTGGCGCCATTCCATTTAAGTACATCATTTAAGCCGGGAGTTACGTTGTCTACATCGAATAAATCTCTAGTTCTTAAACTATCAATCTCACCCTTATCATAATGATTATTGATTTCAATTACAAGTTCATTAATCTTAGCTGCTGTAAGTACGATATTTCTCATTATATCGATTAGAGGTAGATTATCTACTTCCCAATAATAAGGGTCATTAGGTTTATGATACCTAATTGCTTCGTTAATTCCTAGTTCGTTTATGTCTATTGCCATAGTTTATAGTTGTTTAAATAAATCAAAGATATTAAGAGATCTAACTCCTAATCCGTAAGTGCTATCATTGCCGTAAGCATCACGACCTTCTCCACCTGCAGCCCAATCAGTGTTGGATCTAAATATAGAGCAGAGTTTAATCATTTTACTTGCACCATGTTTAGCGTTTGCGAAAGTATCCGCAGCGGATTCATCTAAGAAATTTCTTAGATATCCTTGCCATTCCATATGTAATGGGGGTATAGGAAGATTAGGCCAAAGTTGGGAATCTCCTGAAGAAGCGTCATAGTCTTCCATCATAGAGTTAGCAATTAAATATCTATATTCTGATCCGTTTTTACCAGTGATATTAGAAGCGTCTGTAGCTCTTGCGCCAAATATAGGTTGTCCTACCACAGCTGGGTAACTTACTTCGCCATAACCTGATATCTGCTCAATGTCGCTATGCTTCCTAGAATCAGATCCACTAATGGAACTAGCCATAAGTCCTGGGGCTGCGTATCCTTGAGCATTTAGCTGGTGGATAGCTGTTCCGCCTAATGTTAAAGTTTGACCGAATTGTAAACTTGAGGCAGTGTAAGCTTCATCTAAAGCTTCGCCGTATGTCATCAAATCAGAGGAGATACCTGTAAGTAATCTAAATGGTCCGTAATTGTAACTACCGGCGGCTGCCCCTGTCTCCTGTTGGAAAGCTCCCGTTTGACCATAATAGTCCAAAGCTCCTAAAGGATTTGATTGATTTGTAGTCCAGCCCCATCTACCTGCAGGACCTGTAAATCCTGCAGCGCTAGCTGCTAACCCATTAACATTTAAATTAGAAGCTAGTATTCTAGAATTATCAGAAATATTCCACATAAGGATTTGAGACCCTGCATAATGGTGTGCGGCTGAACCTATAGAGTTAGAATCGCTTACGCGAGTCTTACTTCCGGAATACACAGAAATTCCTTCGCTTCCAGAGCCGTCCAAATTATAATAGGCGCCAGATAAATCTGATGCGTTCATATGTACTTCGAAGTTTACTTGGTCAACAAGCACATTACTACCTCCAACTGCTCTAACGCACATACCTCCTGTTGAGACGTTGTTATGGTTTGCACGGTTATTAGCAGTGTCTATACCTTCAGAAGTTCTCAGTAAAGTTCCAGACGCATTTAATTTTTCTTTGAAATTAATATCATTGTACTTACCACTTGAAACACTTAGAATTTCTTCTGTAAACCCATGAGGGTAAAACTGAATAAAAGATCCTGAATGCTTATCGTAAGAAGAAGAACTTAGATCATAAACGTTAACTGAGTTGGAAGGTGGTTGAGCACCACATCTCTCCATCTCAAGGGTTGATTTGTTATTAGCTACTAGACATGCACGAGTAGATTGTAATTCAACTCTTGAGTGTCCGCTCATATCCAATGGATTTAAGCTTTCATCAAAATACCCATCCTTAGACATTGCAGGACCTATAGTAATTTTAGAGCTATCCTCTGCTAGACCTGCTACTCCAAAGTTAGAAATCTTGGTAGGTCCCGAAATTCTAATAGTAGAATTTTCTCCTGCATATAACGCAGATTTCATCCATGAACTTCTTAGGTAATCGCTTGTATCCTGAGCGTAGTAAGTACTAATCATTGTACTAAAGGCTGAGGTTCCGTAGAGATCCACGGCTGAATTTTTAGTAACACTAACAGCTCTACCTTTTACAGGTCCTTTTAAACTTGTAGAGAAGGTTTTATCAGAGGTGTCTCCTAGAATTGATAACCCTAAAAGTCTTGCATAGGAGTTATTGGTAACTGAGATAAGTGGGGAGTTTCCCCTTTCATAATCACCCACAGCAGATGCTGCTGAATTTCCGTTCATAGCTGCCATAGCTCTGTAAGTTGTAGAACCTTCTCTACCTCCTATTAGTCCAGCTCTACTTCCAGAGTTTTCTAACAAGCTGTCCGAGAAAACTGAGTTGTTTTCTACTCTAATATTTTGTTGGCTATTCCAAGTGGTGCATACTGCAGGAGTATTAGTTGAATGTCCCGCTCTATTCTCCCATGCGGATGTAGTAGCATCATACCCCGTAAAGAATTTATTAGCTCCAATATTGTATACAAATTCTGAGGCGTTGAGTTTAAGTCCTATATTATTGTTAATTTCAGAAATAATTCCCATAACTCCAACTTTTGAATTTGAGATATCGATACCATTAACATTATTACCTTGAGCTCTTAATATTCCCTTATACCCAACTTTAGAGTCTTCGATCTTAAATCCATTTGATTTATTAAAAGCAGATATTAATTGAGTAGTTTGGTAATCTGTGGTTCCAGCCCCTTGTTGTCCAGAAGTAGCGTGTCCCCCTACTCCCCCTAAAACTTTACAGTTTTCAAAGACCCACCCATTTCTACCATTAGATGCCATAGTAAATCCATGTTTTCCTAAGTTGTTGCTAGAAGCATTAGTAGTATCAGAAACCTCATCAAATCTAATAGTAGACTTAAAAGCTTCAAAACCATTACCATCAGTATTTAAAAGCCAAGAATCTTCAAGATCATATACGTTAGTGACTCTAGCTCCTCCATTATTTTCGTAATTTCTGTAACCTGTAATACCTCCCTCAATGGAAACATTAGAGTCGAATACTCTAAATCCAGCCTCTTTGTTTCTGAAAGATGCACATGATGTTAAAACTACATCTGAGTTCTGGATATCAAACCCTACGTTATTGCTGTTGCTTCCCACAGGTAGAATTGTATTTACGTTTCCATCAGCGCAAAACCCTACTAACTGAATTTGAGATCCTCTACAATCTTTAACACTAACACTTGTAAAATAGTTCGCGTATGCATATACAGGAGATATAATATCACCCTCTACAGGTTTTGTAATATAATTAGCATGTCGCATTGGCTCCTCTAAGCTATTAGAGAATTCAAAGGGGTTAGCGTCCCCCGCTACTGTTGCATCCATGCCAGTATCATATATATTTCCACTGAATACAAACGAGGTGGAAGTTCCAGCTGAAATGAATGCGTTAGAGCCTGAGGTAAAAAAGAATGGTTCTTGGAATGTATCGTTAGTGTGTAAATGTTGACTTCCGAAAACTCTTACATTTGAGTTCCATGAGCTTAAATCGTAGCAATTAGAACTTAAATGTACAGATGACACAGTACTAATCTTTGAGAATAAATCTTCAGATTTAAATGATTGGATACTTGTATCGACGCTAGAGATATCCCAAGGGTAGCCAGTCCCTGAGGCTGTGCCACTTGCAACGGAATTGGAAGAAAGAGACCCATGCATAGTAGACCCATGATTTCTATTGACGAATGTTAAGGAGCCTTGACCTTCAAAAGTAAATCCTTCTAGTGCGAAAGCTCCTAAATCTCCATATTTACAAATTTCGACTAGTACAGGATAATTTAACTTTCGGGGAATTCTATTTATCAAAGTACTCATACTCGAATATACAGAATTACTTTCATCAGCGGTGGAAGATAATACTAGAGTGGCTCCTAATGCACTAACGTTTAAACCTGCAGTACTTGCAATCCCTTGCATTATTTCAAATAATTGATCGGTACGGTCTTCTAAGTCTTGGATGGGAATATTATCTTGTTCCCAATTATAGAATCCACTAGCCGTATAATGACGAATATCATTTAAAGTTGACGCTGGTGCTGATCCAACGACATAAGGTCCTCCAGGTGTTTGAATAATCATAATTTAAAATTCCAATGTCCACCTAAACGTTAGGGAGAAATCGCTGTTCTTTTCAATAGTGTTGAAAGTTCTATATGCGCACAGATAAGATCTTGACGGATCTACTTGTAAGGGATTTTTACTAAATAGCCCTATTTCGTTTATACTTTGATCATTAGCGTGATCATCGGTAAGTAAAACTGTATATGTTATCTTAGAAAGTGATGATCTAGCGATATATGCGTTATTTAAATGTACAAAAGCTTGTAGTGCTCCTGTAGAGTTTTCGTGCTCTCCAACTGTAAGGTCGATAGGGGATCCATAATTGGCAAGTGATAGTGGGTTTCCAAGTACCACAGTGCTGGTATCCATAGCTTGAGCATTGGTACCAACCTGGAAATAAGGTATAGCAAAATCTCCCGAGGATACAGTGAGGTCGTCGTTGGAGAATAGAGCTGCTAAAGTGACTCCCATACCGTCTGTAATAACATTATGCTCATCAAGTAAAACTTCAGATAAGCCATTAGTATGGGTCTTAGTAATCAATAAATGACCCTTAGGGTCTATCGTGTCTAGAAATGAGGTAGGTGCCATTAAAATTTAATACTCCAGGAAATTGTTAAGTAGTCGGTATGTGTGCCAGTAGCTAAATCTATATCTAACCCTCCTGGTAAGAAAACTTTCTTAGAAAATAATTTAAATACAGGGTTTTTGGAGATATCAGCTATGTTATATAGGTCTATCTTTGCAGTCTCAGATTCATCTTGATATTTCATTAAAGTTTTGTCCCGGTCTAGGGTCCAAAGACCAATAGCCCCTATACCCCCATAGTAATAGTCTAGAAATTTCCAATCTTTATAATTTATAGTTAGAATATATTTAACCTCTCTAGTAGCGCTAACTTCCAGAGCATTACCTGAAACTACGAAACCTCCTGAAGCATCTTGGGTGGTTTGGGACGCTCTAGCAACTCTAGACTCTAGGATAAACCCTTCGCTATTAATAGCGCTAGCTGAATTTAGATCTCCAGTTTGAAGACCTGACATGTCATTTACTAAAGGTCCGGGATGAGTATATCCGAATGAACTTCCTGCAAAATTTATACCCGATGTGGGGAGATAGCATCCATGCTGCCTAACATCCAACACATGTAATGTTGGGTAACTTCCTGAGAACTCATAATAGTTTAAAAAATGTCCTAATCTACCTGGTCCTGAAGTTTCTAGTACATCAGCAAATATAGGAGGTTGTAAAGTTTCATCCATAGGAGTTGGAGGCACAGGCATTAAAGAACTAGGTCCACTGTCTACGGCACTAGGGTCGTAATAATTATATCCGTGAGAGCTAGATGCGCATCCTAAGGATATAGCTTTAATTCCCAAATCTAAAGTTGAGGAAGTTTGCGTATATTCTACCGCAGACGTAGCAGGTAGGGTGGTTAATATATCTACAGCGTGTTCTCCAGCTTGGTCTACAATAAGATTGTACTCTGAAAAAATTAAATTTTCAGATTTTATTGGCCCTTTAAATATTTCTAAATATCCTTTCATTAATCATCCTCTACGTTGTAAGTTACACCTGAGAGAGCTAACATTGTAGAAGAGGCTCCATAAGTGTCCCCTCCAAAATTATCAATATAGTATCCTCTGTATCCCCCTAAGCTGCCATAAGTTCCGGAAGAGATTGAATTTAATCTTGAGGCTTTTGTAGCAACTAATTCGTTAAAGTAAGAAAAAATAATTTCTACCTCTTTTTCTGAATAAGGGATATCATGAGAAGGGTCATTATAGCTGAAAACAGCTTGAGAAAAATCTCCACTAGCATCATAGAAGGCTATATGTACAGGTCTTCCAAACTTAAATTTATTAACATGCTTTTCCCCAAAATCATCAGTGCTACTTAAAACACTAATCATTTTATTTATTACAAGTTCTGATATTGTTGAGATATTATCTCTCCTCACAAGAGAGTTACACCCGACCTCTATAGGAGCTCTACATGGGAAAGTAGAAGATACGGTAATACCACTGTAAGAATAAGTTGAGTGGGGGAACGAATCTCTTGTCTTAACCCCGTTAGGCATATAGTATTCTGTCCCTGGAATAGTATTATCTCCTATGTATTCCAATTCCATAGAGCTCATCGCGAGATCACATGAAGAATCATATACCCCACTTAATGATCCCGAAGGTGAGAAGTATAAACCTGATGAAAAATTATACCCTAAAGGTATAAATTCAGATGAATTAACCTTAAATTCGACTACGCCGGATGGTTCCACACCTGCAGAAGCTGAATAGAAATGTCCCGGGATAGGCATCGCTTTTCCATTTCTGGTAAATAATGCGTGGTTAAACAAGTACTTCAAATCTCTTCGTCTCCCCGATGTTCTTGGGGTTGCAGGGTGTGAAGTGACGACGCCCGCACTAACAGAGATACTTGAAGGGACTAGATTAGTAAGTACAGTCTGATCCGTATCTCCTCCAGCTGAAGTGGTGTATAGTAATCTATCTATGGTTAGGCAGAATGATCCAGAGGGAGTATAAACTTCATCAAAGGATACTTCCGCAAATAATCTAAAAATTACGTGAAAGGGTATAAACGATTTGAATATACTTGTAACATTAGCCATTATATTCGAAAGACTTAATTGTACGCCTTCCACCGAATGGCTAATATTGGCAACTTGGATATTGGAAAATATGAAAGAACTCTTGGAACACCAGGAGTCTAACATACTTAAAGATTTTGTATCTTTAGCAGATGTAAGTGCTAACAGGTTAGGAGGTGCTATTGATGATAGTGAATAGGATTTCCATTTCATATTCCAAGTATAAGTATAAGTGGCATCAGGTACATCTTTCTTCAGAACTATAGATGACAGTGAGGATACAAACGCTACAGGTAGTTCTAAACCACCTCCAATATCAGCCTTAGTTCCGTTAGGAAGGGTGATATCGACGGCGTCTCTATCAGCTGTTAAAATTTCATTTAGTATTTTTACTTGAGTTTCCCCTAAAAACGTAGTATCGTAAAACCTATCATCTTCCCACGGAGGGATTTCAACATTAGGTCTTCCTCTATGTAAGAATCCTGGAAAGTTTACATCTGTAGGATCCCAGGTGCTTAAGGAAAACTTAGAGCCGTTAATATAAATTACACCCCCTTCAGGGGTAGTCGGAGTAGGAGGTGTAATCTCATGTAGAGTTCTAATAATATAATCAGTTGCGGTTCTAGAATTTAAATCTAAGTTATTATCAAATATTTGATCCTCTTTTATTCCTGCTAAAGTACCAAATGCATAATCCTTATCGCGCAGAACAGGGGAGGAAGTAGAAATTAAATAATAAATCATTCTAGGGAGATACAGTTCCCAATTTTCTTTAATGTTATCCGTAATATCCTCGGTAATACCTGGAAGTATAAGACTTATCGCATCCGCTAAGCATCGTTTAGTTCCCTTACTTTTATATAAATATACAGCTTTACGAAGTTGAGCTCTCCACCTGTCTACGTCTCCTGTTAATAATTTCCACCCTATCAAGGTAGCTAAGTATTGGAGGAATTCTGGAGGACACCTTTCAATATCTATTAGGTCTTCTAGCTCTGTTATAGTAGAGTTGACGTCATAGAATCCATAACTAACCGCTTGAAGAAACTTAGTAACGGCTCCACCTTCCACCTGTTTAGGAGTAAAGACTCCTTCAGCTCTATACATATCCAAGTAATGATCTAAGGTGGTAGCTTTCTCATCTGATGGATTATACCAAACTCCTAATAAAGTTTTTAAATTTTTAAGTTGTTGATTTCCAGATGCAAAGTACACTCCGGATACTTCTGTCTGAGACTTAGAGAATTGAACTGGAATGAAATCCTTAAAGACTTGGTCTACTACTATATTACCATTAGAATCTAGACGTTCCATGTTATACCACAAGTATTCAAATAGCATAAAGATACCTTCTTTTTCTTGAATAATATGATCGTCATATAAATCCGCTAAATATTTAGATATAGTTCGGTATGGGTAATATCCTCCAACAGGAGCATTTGTTGAATTTAACATGTAAACCCATGAGAGGGTCTGAAGTAGAAATTTCTTAACCTTGGTAGGTGTGTTTATAGAAGAATCAACATTATCCCTAACACCGTCTCGAAATACTTTAACTGGATTGTTAAGTCTAATCTTGGGAAGTAATTCGTTTTCAATATATTGCTTAAACGCGTACTTACTTTCAAAATCAGAGAAAGACTTGCCTAAAGCCTTAAGAATTTTATTTTCAAACATATTAGGTCTAATATGTGTTAGATTATTTCTAAGTATAAATCTTCTCTGTATCTCCTCATTAGATACACCTTCAATATCAATAATATTTCCTATAGCCTCTACAGTCTTTAATACTTTACCAAGTACTGAATATAGGATATCATCCTCTTGACCATAAATAGCATAGTCAGTATCTGCGTATAAATCAGGGGTTATACCTTTAATAACATCAACGTAATCATGCTGATAAATCTTGTTAACATTAGTTTCAGATTTTCCAGAATTACCGATACCTCTTTTTCTAAATGCCATGTTATACTAATACTATATTTAATTCAATATTATTCAATTGCAAAATTTCATTGAAATTTAATTTAATATCGTCATCTTTCAAGTTATCAATTTTTGAAAATCTAACTTCAGGTATTTCAAAAATATCGCGATTAAGCTCATCAACTCTAACATTCTCTCCAAACTCTCGTTTAGACAGATCAAAGAATTGTAAAATTTTCGCACTAGCAGATCTTTTAATATCCTCTTCAAAGGATTCATATGTTCTATCTATAAAAATAGTTGCCTTTACATCTAAGGTTCTAATCAACCCATCTACAATCGTAACTTCATCTGTTAGCATTTTATACTCATCTAAGTATTTAAGCAATTCATTTTTATAAGTTATGGGAGCTCTCTCAAGTTGGGCTTGGACTCCTTCCACCTCATCAGCAAATGCTACAGTATAAATATCAATCATGTTGGATCCTGCTCCTGAGCTTCTTAAAACTGCTATAGATTTTCCAGACTGTCCTACCGTACTTACAAATTGATTAGCGAAGGATGTGTAGTCGTCACCCGTAACGGCTCTGTATTGAGTTTTAAAGAAATTAGGTCCCCATCTTTTAGCGTGTTCTACTGATTCAGAGTTTCTACCTCCAGTAGCTTTGCTTGGATTAGTAACATTAACTAAAATATCTCCGATCTCCGGATCATCATTTGTTGCAGGGATAGAAACATTAATAGCTCCTGGAGAAATGTTACCTCTGTTACCTCCTCCTACTCTGTAATATACTTCATAATCTGTACCTGCTGCTGGGGCTTTACCTCTAATATTATCCCCAAATATAATTCTAGCGGAGTAATCATCAGAGTAAGTTTTGCTAAACACTAGATCATCTGAGTCAGCTAAAAACAAATTTTCAATTTCGTTGTAGACATCAGTTCCTACTTTTACATATAAACTACCTTCTACAATTGACGAATCTTCGAGATTAATAGTGTGCAAGGTATCTAAACTATTAAAAGTTCCATCCACTCTTTTTAGGAGTCCTTCTAGTAAAATCAAATTAGAGAATTCTAGTCCTGCCTGGTTAGTAGCCTCGGATGCTTTTAAAGAAATATTAGGCTCTGTAAGTTCGATAGCTCCGGTAGGGTTTACCTTATAAACAGTATATGATAAACGCCCGGTATCTTTATTACTATCAACACTAAAGGATCTATTAGCGTATTTAATTACTAAGGAGTGTGTTTCATCTGTACTAACTCTAGATCCATCATCAATAGTTAAAGTGCAGCTAGCTTTAGCACTTACGGGACCTTTTAAAGCGATTCCAATTAGTTGTAGTAATTTTCTAAGATTTTCAGGTGCTTGTACTGAAGATATAAAATTCTCATTAGCCAGCATATCAGCCTTAAAGGATAATACACTTGCTAAGTAAGCAAACATCTCAACTAGCATAATGCCTAGATCTGACTCTACAAAATTATTATAATCATCAGGGTATACTGCTTTCAGATAGGTAATCAGAGAAGCTCTATATTCTTCAAAGTCGTTACTTGAATAATCTATATGGCTAGCTTTAGCCTTTAAAGATATATCCCCAACTTTTAAAAAATCGGAGTCGATAGTTCCGTCAAATGCGGATGTGTTAAAAATTCCTACAATATTTCCCATTATACTACAATCTCCAAAATTTGAGTTCCTGTTGCATCATCTGAAATACTAAACCTTATGGAGACGTAAACTTGATTTCTCCCCATAGTTTTTAGACTTTCATCCCATGATAGCTTTATAGATTCGACGTCAACATATGGTATATATGTTTGTATAGCTTGTATGATCTCCCCTTGTAACTGAGTCTCTAGATCCCCATTATAAACCTCGAAGACCGATTTACGTAGATTCGTTCCAAATTCTGGGTTCATTACTCTCTCCCCCTTATTAGTTAGTAGGAGTTGCTTTAAGCTAGACATTGCTGTTTCAGCACCGTCTGTTGTTGTAAAAAATCCTCCTGTTCCTTCTACAACAGGAAATGCGATACCTCTAAGTACTCTAGACTTAGAGGTTGTTAATAAGTTGAGGTCTTCAGATAGCATATTATATTTTTATATTTTTGAAAAATCCTTTTTGAGAATTGAAGTTATTTCTAACCTCACTGATAGATAGGGCTCTAGAGTATATCTTGAAACTTCCTAAGAATCCGTCTAGACCACTTGAGGGTACTTCTGCAACGTCTGCTGTCGCAATATGTTGGGAATTTGGAGGTGTTCCATATAAGGTATTAGTATTATATCCTAGAAATCCTGGATT
>PDMW01031680.1_pt1 | contig 11788 bp, 14 predicted proteins | sample 1515511 | NCBI WGS metagenome assembly PDMW01 (sample SAMN07343023, study PRJNA328102) | Marine metagenome, whole genome shotgun sequencing project. | biome: marine; feature: bay; material: water; isolation source: viruses from water sample < 0.22 micron filtered, nuclease treated, low... ... | reverse complement strand
TCTTCATAATTACTTCTAAATGCTCCCTGAGGCTGTCCTTGTCCTAATCTGAAACTACCATAACCACCATAGCCTTTTGGCATTTGTGTTTGATTACCATAACCACCATAACTTTGCACTGCACTTGGCTGTTGATTTTGATAGCCACCTGAAGCATAATTTAAAAGCCCAGTAAAGTTAGTTTGTATTTGCTGGTCATTATTATAACTATCTGCATAAGGCTTTGCAAAATTCTCCATCATACTTCCTTTACCAGCCATTGCTCCTCCTAGTAAGCTACCAACTCCGGGCATTATCATATTTAATCCAGCTCCAGCTATCATTTGCTTCATACCAGCTCTTTTTTGTGAATTAATAGAATCTTGTTGCATTTTAGCCTGATTTGCACCAGCGTATATATTATCACCTAATTGTCTGTTTTGCATTCCCATCCTACCTGCATTCATACCAAGGCCAAATGAATTATGATAAGCCTTGTTTAAAGCATTGGCTGTATCTCCTCCAGCTCTTCTTCTTGCTTGCAATACATTTTGAGCACCTATACCACTAGAGGATACATTGTTTCCTTGTTGTGCCATCGTAGCTTGGTAATCTCTAATACCAGATGCAGTATTGTCTTGTATTGCTGACTCTAGCATTCCAAACCTTGAATTGTTTATAGAAGAGTTTGGGTCAAAAAATTGGTCTGACATATCTTGGAACTTGTCAGCTTGTCCCATATAGTTATCAGCAGTATCTTGCCTATCTTCTAAAAAATCATCTCTTTTGCCTGAGGAACTTTCAATTCCCATTAATGAATCATACCACGCCATTTTAATTCTCCTTTAATTTGTAATTAGCGGAGTCTTCGCTAATCCAACCATTCTTACCTTTAAATTCAACAAAATAACTATTTGATTGTCCGTCCTGTACAATTCTAAAGGCACCAGTAGGTTGACCCAAAGCTTTATTGTCCTGCTCTGAAACTACTGATAATATTTCATTTATTTCACGGTAAATGTTATCTAATACACTATTTAATTCTTTTACATCAAGTTCTTTTAATTGTCTGCTTTTTATTGCCATTACTTTGCCTTTGGTTTTCTATAAATTATTCCCAAACTATCAACAGCAGTTGAACCATCTCCTCTAACAGAAAGCTTTATTCTCTTACCTTTCTTTGTTGCAACTTTTTCATTTGCCGCTACACCAAGTCCAAGAAGAGCATCGTCAACTTTATATTGGATTATAGGGCTACCATTCTGAGATACTGCTCTAATTTTATAAAATCTTTTATCAAGAGTAGGGAATCCCATTACAAAGTTTTTAGAAATCCATTGCCAAGCTTTTCTGGCTAATCCTGTACCTAGCCTAAACAATCCATTTTTATTCATGTAAAGCACACCACCTTCCCAGTCCCTGCAAACAGAAAGCGTTTGTTTACCTAAACCGCTATCATCAGCATCTGTTAACTGCCAATAATCCCATCTTTTTTTCTCTATATGAAAAGCCCAAACTGCCGCTTGAATATTTTCCTCTGTTCTTTGATTGTAATTTATAGATTCATCTGCTCCATTTAATTGCGAATATTCTAATTTTGGTTTATGAAAAACACAAAAACATTTAGATATAGCATCAAATTCAACATGGACACTGTAAGGTAAATCATGTCGATTCCTATAAGAAGAATCTAGTCCTTGCTCTATAGGTAGACCTATATTTTGAATACTTGCTCCTTGATATAACCAGATACTCTTTTTATCAGCCCAAAACATACCGTAATCAGAGCTTACTATTGCATCGTTAGATAGACATCCAGATTGAAGAAAAGTCTCCTCTATGACCATATTTCGAGGATTTATCATATAGGTGGTAGTTTGGCTAAAAGCAAATAGTTTACCATTGTAATAGCTAATTGCGCTTGGATACTCAGGTAATTCTAAGAAGTCAGAGCTCCAATCAAACACAGAGTATTTTCCGGGTTTTGACCTATAAATATAATTTGTATTTTTATCCGCAGTTTGATGCCAAGCTTGAGTTATAAACAAGTATCCTTCACCTTCACACGATAAACCGTAGTGAGGCATTGTGTTTTGTAATAATTCTGATACTCCAGTTCTCGTTTCAAATGTTTCTCCAGTTTTACCTGTATCAAGTATAGTACAGTACCATTTATTTGAGTCATTAGAGTCTACTACCCATCTTACATCATTTAAAGCTACATTTTCTACTAGTTGGTAAAAAGCTTTTGCAAAAGGCTCGTTTTTCCTGTTTACAGACCTATATATATTTATATGTGAAACTCTTCTAGAAATATTTCTAATATCTGGAACAGTAATTTTTATATTTAAGCAATCACCTGTTGTTTGAACTGTCCATCCGCTATTAGTATCAACACTTGAACCTAGAGAATCACCTAATGGAGACTCTTGATATCCATCATAAACTAAATTAAAGCTATAGTATATAAAATCTGGGCCTAGTGACTCTTTATTATCGGTGTTGTAATCAATGCTACTATCAGGAGGAGTATCTTTACCCCACCAACCATTAAAAACACTTGTACCTACTGATAGTGGGCTAGATATTCTAGCTTGAGCATTAGCAGGTGAACCATTTCCAACATTATCAAATCCTGTTATAGTCAATCCTAAATCAGAAGCAACAAAACCTCTACTACTATTTGCTGGTAAAATACCACTTTGATTAGTATATGAAATATAAGACCAAGAACCTTTTCTTTGATTTAGTAAAAAAGCCCTAGAACCTATTATTATAGATGTTGGTGTAAAGTCCCACATTTTTTCTTTATCACTATCTGAATGTTGTATTTGGCTTTGGAATATACTACCTCGTTCATGGTCTAAAAGAAAAACTCTAAAATGATTAAATTTACCTCCATAAGCAATTTCCCAGTCAGCAAAATTATCTGAAGTCCCATCTGTACTATAATTAACAGCAGTTACATCTGTGTATCTATCACTTGCTCTAGTAGTCCTATCTCTATATGCTACACTAGCTCCTTCTATTCCAGATTGAAGGCCTCCAAACATATTATTTGCTCTTGGATGCTGAATTAATCCAGTAGAAGTTCCATCTGCATTAAAGACTCCCGGTACTCTTTCACTTGCTGATAGTCCAGCATTAGCTGTGCTTAAAAAATTATCATTTTCTTTGTGAAATGGGTTTTTGTAAAAAAAAGTTTCTTTGTTCCAGCTATTTGCACCTCCATTTGTTTGTTCAGATGCTTTAGCTCGTAAAGCCTCTATATTGTGTGTAAAAATCTTTCCATCTTCATGGTACATAACAAGATATGCTACGTTACTATTACGATGATAAACCACTTTTTCTAAGTCAGATGGCTTACTACCAGCTCCTAAAAAACTGCTATTTGAATTTGTATATGGACTTCCATTACCCCACCCTGAGTTATTAAACTCTAATTCAGTTGTTTCTTGGTTATATCCACCAGATAAAACATTAGCGTTTGTAGGAATAATTAAAGGTTTTTCAGTAAATCCAGTAGCTGTTCCATCAATTATGTTAAAAGTAACACAACCAGATGCTGGTAATGCTACTTGCTCTACTTCTTTAGGCTTATTGCCTGACGTTAGTGAAAGCCTATCTCTCATTTTACCAGCAGTTGCCATTGTAATACTGCTATCTCCATCGCTTCCTGAAATAAAACTATCAATGTAAAAACAAGAACTTGAAATAACTTCAGCGTACAATTGATTCCATTTTTGAGTATGTCCATAATGAATATTTAAATTACCAGAACCTTTTTTTGTGTAATCACTTCCACTATATACAACACTTACTCCAACTCTAGTTGCTTCTCCAACATCTGTTAGGCCAAACTGAAATAGTTGCATAACACCTGCTTCATTTATTTGAATTTTTTTACCCATTCCAGCATCAAGAGCCCCTTCACTATCTCCTAATTTACTACCTTCACCAAGAAGAACAGCGTCAGTTTCAAAAAAGTTTGTACCATTTATGTTATTTACATCTTTTGCAGTTCCTTGAGGGTGTCCACCTTCTTCTATATTATAGTCACCTCTTATTAAAGGCAAAACCCACCCAAAAGTACCAATAGTGTTTTGCTTGTAAAACTTATTTAAAGCTGGGCTTCTATTTATTAATAACAACTTGCCTTTATCACTCAATTGAGGAGACATTCCACTAGGGTGAGCAGGATTAGCTAAATCTATTGACCATATCCATTCTTTATCAGAAGTGTGTCCGCATATAGAAGGCTTCCAAAGACCATCATTAGCTGTATAAACTTCACCATCTTCATTTAAATAATCTTTGTGATAATCATTGTCTTTATCAAACTCCCAACTTGCTTGTATCCAAATTCTTCCTTGCCCTCCGGAGCTTGTATTGAATCTAGAATCTTGAGGAGTAACCATAATATCACTATACCAAGCACCACTATGGGCTTCTCCTACAATATCTCTTTTTCCACAAATACCAGCAGGACTATTAGGTAAAGCATATGGCCAGTTTGAACTATATTTTTTAAATTCACTTATTATTGGACTATCTGCATCCCCAGAATCTTCTAGTCCTATAAATTTGTAACAATGGACTAAACCGCTTCCCACATCATCTAAAACAAATAAATGAGGGCCATCAGTAGAAATAGATAGGGGTCTTACTAGGTTTGTATCTTCTGCACCATATCGAATATAGCTTGTTGCTTTATAAACGTTACCTCCACCAAATGCATTAGTATCCGTTCTAAAAACATATAAGTTTGGCTCTCCTGTAACAAATCCAGCAAAATAACATTGTGTCCAATTACCTGAAGAGCCTCCTTTAGCCCCTCCCGCATTGTACCACTCTGCTGTATCAAGCTTTACCATATCACTTAAAGCTGGAACGTCTTTAGGAATTTTTAATTCAGCATCTTCTATTGTAATTGTAGTCTCATTTAATTCATTAGACCATTGTTTGTGTTGAGCCATGCCAACCCACTTAGGGGGAGTGGCTTTGCTACCGCCTAATCCTACAGTTAAACTTTTACTATTAATCTGAGCAAAATCTGCTTTTTTAGCGCTTCTTGTAAGATAACCAATTCTAGAGTTTGTTTTTTCTATAGTAGGGTCATTATTATTATCAATTGCAGAAGCAGTGCTAATGTTATATGTAACATCTAAAGCTCCATTCCAAAACTTAATTAAGTGAGAGCCGTCTTTAGTTTTTAATACAAACATATCTGATGTAGTAGCTCCATTTGCTAAAATATTAAATATTATTTGCTCTCCTTTTAAGAAAAAATCAAAACTTCTCCAACCAAGAGATAGTCCATATCCAATAGAATTATAACTATCGTCTCCAGCAGTAGGTGTAACCTCACTGGCATATCCTGAAGGTAACCCATCAATAACTTGTTGTGTCTGATATTTTAAATTAGTATTTGTTACTGCCAATATTGTAAGCACAATATCTTTAGCTGGCGTTGAGCCACCTATTAAATTTCCTGCTACTTTTATAGTATCATTTTCTTTATATCCACTTCCTCCAGCGTTTATAACATTAGAAGCAGAAGTAACATAAACAGTTCCTAGTCTAACTTCTAAAGTAACGGTAAGCCCAGTTCCAGATGAACTTACATTTGTAGTTGCAAGATTTTGATATACTCCATTTGTTAAACCAGTATGGTTTGTACTTGGAGTAAAGTTTATATTAGATACAACCCCAGCAGTAAGCTCAGTAATCTTTATATTATATTCAGTATCTTTTTCGCCTGTAAATTTTCCTTTTAACTCTATACTACTATCTTTTGAAAGAGTAGGTACGTTTGTAGCTGTTACAGAACTAGCTCCTTGACTTATAAAACTTTGATTACTTGCTAATGCCATTACGGTTTTGTAAACCCTTTTGTTCCGTCATCATCACTATCTCCAGAACCATCGTCTCCACCGCCTGAACCACCATCTTCAAGAATTAGTATGTTCCAGTCAGTACTTCCATTAAAAATAAAATCATTTGTAGTAAAATTACCAGTATCATATCTAACAAGACTCTGAAGGTTTGTATCTAATGCTAAATAAGAATCGCTTCCATTTGATGAGGCTGTAACACTTAAATTTACATTTTGATTTCCATTTTTGTCTGAAACATTTACACCAAAAGGCTGTAAGCTTTGATAAGTTCCATGATTAGCGTTGTTGAATGAAAGAGTTTTAGAGTTAACAGCGTTTTGATTATCAGCTTTATGAGCTTTTAATAAAGCCGTATCTTGGCTTACAAATGTTAAATCTACTGTTGCGGTAGCAGTTGCAAAGTTTGGGTTAGTAGATAGTTTAAATTGTATCATACTACTACCTTGCAATCCTTGTTGACATACATTATCAAATGTACTTTCTTTTACTACAATAGCAGGAATAATGTTACTTATATAATTAAAACTTCTATTAAAGTCAACATCTGTACTATTCCAATTAGCATCACTAGATTGAGCTGTCACCTGAAGAACAAGAGCTAACTCTTGTGTTATTGTAATGTTCTGAGGTCTTACATAAACCAACTGAACTGCCGCCCAATTTGAAGATGTAAATGTTATATCAAATTCTTCACCTTCTGATGAAGGTATATTGCTTTCTCCATCACCAAACACTTTTACAAAAGAACCTACATCTGCATAATCATCAATTTTTATTTTTACAACAACGTTTGATGTTGGTGCTGGCCCACTAAGAGTAACTTCACCTCTTAAAAAATGATTTTGAAATAATGAATGCTCAACTGGTTGTCCATTGTTAGAAGTCCAAACTATGCTAATCTCTCTTTGGACATTTCCAGCTGTTTCTGGAGGGATAAATTGAAAAACAGTTTTACTAGCACTGCTATCAATTAAGACATCTTTATAACGACCTTTTAATCTTCCTTGAGTACTATTAGGGTCTATGTCTCTAGAAAAAGTAGCGGCATCTTTTTTGATATCGTTATCATCAGCCGCAGTGACTACTCCTAGATTAAAACTCTTTACTTCTCGTACTGCTTTAGGCATTTTTTTTATCCTGTTTAATCTGCATCAACTTAGCTGTTATATAAACAGTTAAGTCTAACGCTTCTTCCAACGCTTCTTGTACCCAATCTCTACCATCATTTATATCAAGCTCATCTGGATACTCTTTCTTCCCATGCTCTAGTCTTTCTTTTATGGCTTCTATTATTTCTTTGTTCAAATTACTTCTCCCCATAATGAAGCATGACCATTTATAATCTGTATTATATGTACAGTAAAATGTCCACCATTAAAGTAGTCTACTACTGCAAATGCGTGTTGCCAATTATGTTTTCTATTCATAAGCCAATCATTTGACTTAGAATCTAGCCTTTTTAAACATCCTATCGACCATGCGCTTTTGACTCCATCCAAATGGGTAACTGAAGATTGCTGAATATCGTGATGATGGCCATACATAACATTTGAACCCAAACGAATAAGATGATTACGGGTATGATTAATACCAGCGAAGTGATTTCCATGATAGTAGTGAAGTTTACCAATCTTAAGATATTTTCCAACCGGATAATATTTATAACCTCTGCCAGATAATACAGCTTCTTCAAAAGTGTATCCTTCAAGGTATGGGTTTTCTTGGCAAAATCTATTAAGCCAATCATCATGGTTTCCTTCACAAAAATACTTTTCAGTACAATTGACTTTATCAAGAGCTTCATCTATACTATCTATTCCTTTGTTTACTGCCGCTATTTCTTCGTCAACAGAAGGTAATTGATATTCCAATGGTGGGCGCTTTTTTTTCTTCCACTGCCACGAACTCACTGAAAACCATTCTCCTACGTCTCCTAAATCAACATAAAAATCAGGCTTAACTATCTCAATAGCCTTATTTAAACATCTTATAGCACCTTTATCTTCTAAGGGAAAATGTTTATCTGGTGTAATTATTCCCCTTTTTACTACACCCCTGTCTAGTTTGGTTGCTGTTCCCAAATTTCCTCCCAGTTACTAACATCAATAAGTAAATTCTTCGCTTTCTGGAGATGTTTCTCCGTAGTACGACTTGTGAATCTCAATAGAAAAGTATGACAATAGTCACATTCCCACATAAGCGCTCCATTATATGCACCAAGTATCTCTACTTCATGAATCTTTTCACACTGGCAATAAGGACAACTATCTGGTATTTTTTTAAAGGTTTTTGTTCCTTTAATTTTAAACTTATCTATTATTTTACTGGTTCTCATCTATTTTCTAAACATACCTTCAAGTATATCTGATACAATATCAACGCACTTTTCAAAAAAGATTTGTTCTTTCTCTTCTGATACGAAAGGAATATCAATCTTTTCGTTTATTCTAGTTGCTATTATATCTGACATTTCATCACTAGCAAGATGATTTACCATTTCTTCTTTCATCTTCTCAGCTTGTGCTTCAGCCATGTCCATTAATATCTTCTTTAAGTCCATTACTTGGTCTCCTTTATTCTCTTTGTTTTTAAATATAAATAATAAATTTGTATTCCAAACATCAAGCACATTAATATACCTGATAAAACGTCTGTCCAATAAACAAACCCCAAACTTGTTGTCATACCCGTTACTCTTAAGCTATCCATTTTTACCACATCCACAATTAGTACATTCACAACATTCACATCTCATCATTTTCACCTCTTTATTTTTTTTACTTTACCGTTATGTGTTAAAGCATAAATATATTCTTTAGTCTTCCTAATTAACTTACCATAATATCTTTTACCGCCAAACATCCAACTTACTTTTTTAGCCATTAATGTTTTCCATTTATTCTACTTAAACTACCTTTTATTTCTGATACTTGGTTATCAAGGTCATTAATTTCTTTATTAAGTGCGTCAAACTTTCTGTCAAGCTTATCATCTGATTTATTCCACCTTGCAATAAGTTTAATAACCATGCCTTCCATGTTTTCAAGTGTTTCACTTTGCCCTTTGTTTTCAACTTCCAAGTTCCGTAATGCTTCTGCTTGTTCGTTTCCTCTTTTGTTCATCGAGTAAACCATAAACATAAACATAGCCCCCACAACGCCTATCATGCCCGCTTCTGCGTATAAGGCCAAAAATTCTTCCATTCGCACCCCCCATTATTTAAATGGCGACTCTAAAAACTTTTTAAAACCGTCCCTTACCTTTATAAAAAATATGTCTTCTGCACCTCTAAAGTTACCAACTTTATTAGATTTAATTTTTATCTTTTTTTTGATTTTTTTCTCCAACTTAAGGGATTTAAATTTAATTCCTTTTGATACCAAGTTAACTCCTCTTCCATTTTAGCAAATTTTATATCTTCTTGAACTTGGTAATTTTCTACCAGCTCTGTGACTGTGTTATCAGCAACTTCCATTCTTCGTTCAAGGTCTGTAATGCGTTGGATAACCATATAGTACGAATAAACAAGTCCAGCGACAAGTACAAACATTTGACCAAGCCACTTAAGGTTAATAGATACAACAGCATTGTCATCGACCACAGTTCCACGGTAGCTCCTTGCCGTTTTAGGTTTGGCATCGCTCATACTTCATATCCAGCAACGCTCCAACCGCTATCGCAACTACCAACAAGAACTAAGCCTCCCAACACCACTACAAGGAATACAATAACTTTAATTATATCTTTTAAATCTTTTGACATCAGACTCTTAAATTATATTTTGTTCCACTAATTTCAATAACAACCGCTTTTGCTTTTGAATCATAAGTAATACTTTTAACTGCACTTAGATGAGAATTACCATTAGTACCATTCGTTCCATTAGAACCTGCGGCTCCTGTTGCACCAGTTGCTCCTTGAGGCCCCTGACTTCCAGTGTCTCCCTTGGCGCCATTTGAGCCATCACTTCCGTCACTTCCTGCACTTCCGGTATCCCCTTTAGCACCTACAGCTCCAGTGTTACCCGTATCACCTTTATCGCCTTTTGGGCCTTGACTTCCAGTAGCACCTGCGGAACCAGTATCTCCTTTATCACCTTTTGCACCATTACTTCCATCGGTACCATCGCTACCTGCACTACCAGTATCACCTTTATCTCCTTTAGCACCGGCACTTCCTGTAGGGCCTTGTGGGCCAGTTGCTCCAGTATCGCCTTTATCTCCCTTAGCTCCAGCAGAACCATTTGTTCCATTTGTTCCAGCATTGCCTTTAGCACCTGTAGCACCTCTTGCTCCGGTAGCACCATCACTACCATCATTACCGGGGTCACCCTTATCTCCCTTTGCTCCTGCACTACCTGTATCGCCTTTAGCACCTTGACTTCCAGTAGCGCCCTTCGGCCCAGCAGTTAACGATATAGTGCTTACTTCATCAACCATATCATCTGCTGTGGACATTAATTTTTTTATTAAAGCCATCTCTATAGTTTCATCGTGATTTGTTTCTATTACTTCTAACAATTCCATTTTGTCTTTAATATAAGTATCAGACTTGGTTTCTAAATTTTTATCTCTAATAGTTTTAAATTTTTTAACTGCCATAATATTTCCTAGAGTTCATATGAAAAAACAATATAAAAGACTCCTCTTACATATCTCGTACTACTACTATTAGTGCCATAACAAACAGGCAATAAAGTATCATTCTCTGCTACAGAATGTGATAGACCTGCATCTCTCCATCTATAATATCTTCCAGAGCCTCCACCAGTTACATTTTTAATGTTACCTACAGTAGCTAAAGTCGCTGAACTAGAATCACCATCTCCTACTGTAGCGTGTTTTAAACACCAATTCAAAGGGAAAGCAGACGAACTATTAGCCGCTCCTGTAAACCCCCATTTAATAATATTACCTGCTTTTGGTACAACAATAGGTAAGCCATAAAAAGCAGTAGCCCAAGATACAACTGTAGGCATAGATGTGCTATATTTATTCCAAGAATAATAGTTGGGGCCATATGTACCACTAGGCATATAGTATCTTCCATTTACAACTGGTACTTGTGCTGACCATTGCATAGTATATAAAAGGTTATTTGATAAAATATCTGAATCTACAGAACCATTTGCTAAGTGTTCATGGTCAATACTACCAGCCCGATAGTGTTGAGAGTCAATTACATCATTACCTACTAATGAGCCATGATTTATAATACCCTGCACTAAGTGACCACTTTCAATAGTATTTGCTTCAATCTCAGTACCTGTAATTGCTTCATCTGCTATAGAAAAAGTAGTACCCGATAAAGTAAGGGCATTTCCTGCACTATAAGTAGTATTTGTATTAGTAGGCGTAGCCCACTGACCATCTTTTCTTAAAAAGGTGGTAGTACCGCTACCACCACCAAGATTAGATAAAGCAACACCTGAAGGAAAGTCTCCCGCCGGACTGCTTTGATGTAAGACTTTCTTCCAAGTAGCCATTCTTTACTGTGTACCTTCTTGTACTATTTCCGTATTTGGAGGCTGATATCCGACAAATTCACCAGTCTTAGTTTCATGAGTCTCTAACAACTTCTGAACCCGGTCTCTAAGATTCCCAATCTTACCAGCCTCGCTTCCTTTAACTTGACATTGGTCAATCAATTGCATTATAAAAAATGCCTCAACTGCTTCCAATTTTAAGCTATATGTTGGCTCTTTCTCTAATTTAGCCATTTTACTCTCCTTTATTATCTGTTTGTTAACTTATTCTAATGTATGGTGTTCCACTATTTAAGTTGTTATCTACTGCTATGCTCCCAATAGGTGCTTGGTCTCCACTTGGTGTGCTGTCTGAGTTTGTACACAATGCAATATAGTGTTCATTCTCAGTAGAGCTCAAAGTGATTAAATCATCAGGCGTATTATC